>Ga0247727_10000325_pt1 | contig 115462 bp, 115 predicted proteins | sample WisWelCaveWW1625_FD_202498 | JGI IMG/M metagenome (GOLD analysis project Ga0247727, IMG submission 202498) | Biofilm microbial communities from Wishing Well Cave, Virginia, United States - WW16-25 | ecosystem: Environmental > Aquatic > Deep subsurface > Groundwater > Cave microbial mat...
GCATGCCGCGCCGAAGGAGATCGAGTTCTTGGAGAAGCTGCCGAAGACACGCAGTGGAAAGATCATGCGTCGTGTGCTCAAAGCATGGGATCAGGGATTGCCGACCGGCGACATCTCCACGATGGAAGAGTGAGAAGACGGGCGAGATGAATCAGACGTGATGGAGCGGACGTGGAGAAGCAGGCGTGAGAAACCGTCGTGATGAAGCGGGATGGAGCAGGTGTGATAAGGCAGAGGTGAAAGGGAGGATCAAGATACTTTTCGAGCGCTATGCTGCCTCTGTCTCATCACGCCCGCTCTATCGCGACTGCCTCACCACGACCGTCTCTTCACGACGGTTTCTTGTAGAAGGTAGCGCGGGCAGCGTAGGGGAGGGTGCGGCGCTCGATGGTCTGCATCGTCTCCGGCGAGAGTGGAGCGAAGCGGCGCGCGCACTCGACATTCTGCCGCACCTCGTCCGGGGATGAGCAGCCGATGATGACGGTGCTGATCGGCAGGCTCAGGGTATAGGCGATCGCCTCCTCTGCGGACAACGGCCCGTCGGGCTGCAGCAGCGTACCGTGAGCCAATACCTTCATGCCGATGATGCCCATGCCACGGGCGTTGGCTTCCGGCAGCACCGTATCGATGAACGAGAGGCGCTGACGATCAGCCGGATTGAGCGCAACGAGTATGGTGTCGAACGCGTAGCGGCGCATTGCTTCCACCAGCACGTGCGGGTCGTGGTGGCCGGTGATGCCGGCAAATCGCGTCATCCCTTGGGCTTTGGCTGTCTCGACGGCGTCGATCGCTCCGCCTTTGCCGAAGATCGCATCGAGATCGTGCATGGTTCTGAGATCGTGAAGCTGCCAGAGGTCGACATGGTCGGTACGGAGTCGCTGCAGACTTTGTTCCAGCAGGTGGAGCGAGCCGTCGCGCGTGCGGTCGTGCGTTTTGGTAGCAAGAAAGATGTGACCGCGTCGGTCGCCCAACGCCTCGCCGTAGTAATCCTGGCTCTGTTGGTAGGCCGGGGCGGTGTCGCAATAGGTGATGCCGCTGTCTAGCGCTTGGCGGATGACCGGAACGGCCTCGCCGCTTCGTCCGGTGGTGCGCAGCACGCCTTCACCGCCAAGGCTGACGATACCGACATTGATGCCGGTGCGGCCAAGCGGTCTGGCGGGGATGGGGGTCGAAGGTGTTGTCGTTCCGGCGATCGACGCGAGCAGCGGCAGATGCTGGAGGTTCGAGAGTCCGAGTCCTGCAATCACCGCAGCGCTCTGCCGAAAGAATTCCCGTCGTGACATTGGCTGACCAGTCATGGAGGGATTATAGGACGCGAAGTGTCATTCGTGAAGCGTGAATGCCCGATGTTCCGTTACCGCACGGTGCCAGGCGCCTTCCCTGTCGATGGCCAGCGTTTTTCCAGATGGTGCCTGGCACCGTCGGATGTTTGGGATGAAGCGGTACAGGATGGGAAGGGGAATTCAATGACTCTGATCGAAGCGGTGGCGTGAGAAGAAGTGGTTGGTTTGGCAGTTGTTCTAAAGGAGGTCTTCGATGAAGCTTGATGTCAAAGCGTTTGCGATGGCTGGGGCTGCTATCGGTGGGCTGAAAGTGCTGAAGGTGTTGCTCGTGCGTCAGATGGTGCCGGGATATGGCGAGCCGTTCGTGCAGCTGCTGGCGTCACTCTTTCCCGGGTATCATGGCACTCCGGGAGTCAGCTCGATCGTCACGGCAGTTGGGTATGTCGTGCTCGATGCCGCCGTTTGGGCTGCGCTCTTGGCGTGGTTGTACAACCGAGTGGCAGGGGAGAAACGGGCGTGAACCTCGGTCGTGAAGAAGAGGGCGTGGGAAAACGGTCGTGGTGAATCAGACGTGAAGAGGCGGGCGTGGTGAAGCGGATGTGATGAAGCGGTCGCGAGAAAGCGATCGTGATGTCGTGGCGTTTTTCTCCGCTCTTTGCTCTTTCCGTCTGCCGCATCGTGCCCGCCCCCGTCACGCCCGTTCTTTCACGTTTGTCTCTTAGCGCCGTTGACGCTCCCTAGAGCACATGCTACGATTGTCATGTGCCGGTCAGCAGATCTCTATACCAGGCAGTATGCGCCGGCGCGGCACATGCCGGCGAGTTGCCCTTCAGGCGATGGTGGCAATCCTCAACCGCTTTCCCGCAGCTTATAAAACCCTCTCAAGGCCTTCCATGGATGACGGATCGTCAGCATAGTAGATCGCCATGGGTTATACGTAACCTATTTATTATCAATGAGTCTAGCATCTTTCAGGTGTTGCGGACAGTCGTCGTTTCCATGGTTACTCAAGGAGTCTATTGATGCAATTTGACCTGTTTGATCAGACGCAGAATACGATCTTTGGCGCGACGACGTATGCTGCGTTTCGGCAGGCGTTCCTGCAGGTCGGATGCACGAAGTGTCGGTTGTCGCAAGGGCGGACGAATCTGGTCATCGATCGGGGCAATCCGGCAGCGAAGATCTTGGTGATCGGCGAGGCGCCCGGGGAGAACGAGGACAAGCAGGGGCTGGCGTTTGTGGGGCGGGCCGGTAAGGTGATGGATGAGATTTTCGCCGGGATCGGGCTCGATACCAACCGCGATACCTTGATTATCAACGTGGTGAAGTGCCGTCCTCCGGAGAATCGGGCGCCGCTCCGGGATGAGGTGGAGACATGCCAGCCATATCTGCGGCGGCAGATCGAGCTGGTGAAGCCGCGGCTGATCGTGTTGCTGGGCGCGACGGCACTGAAGCATATTATTCCCGGCAAGACCGAGTTTTCCATGGAAGAGGAGGCTGGACGATTATTCACGCACGGCTCCTATCCGGGTATTCAGCTGATGGTGTTGTACCATCCGGCGTATCTTCTCTACGATCCGCGCAAGCGGAAGGATATGGAGGCGCACGTGAAGTTGTTGCGGGCGTATCTCGAGGGGGAGCAGCTGATGCCGAGCGCAGCAACGGCGGGCGCATCGGTGGGTGCCCGATGACGTTGATGGCAGCGCTACGCACGGGGGAGCAAACGCCATCGTTTACGCTGCCGGGTGTGGACGGTCGCCGATGGCGTCTGGAGGAGTGTTTGGAAGGGCGGTGCGCGGTCGCGGTGGTGTTCATCTGCAACCACTGTCCCTACGTTCAGGCGTATGTCGAGCGGTTGGTCGCCATTCAGCGTGAATACGAAGCCAAGGGGCTACAGATTGTGGCGATCAACGCGAACGACACGTCGGATTATCCGGAGGATGGGTTTGAGCCGATGGTGGTATGGGCGCGCGAACGGGGGGTGAACTTTCCGTATCTGCGGGATGAGACGCAGAGCGTGGCGCACGCCTATGGCGCCACCCACACGCCGCACGTCTTTCTGCTGGATGCCGGGTGTCGATTGCGTTATGTCGGGCGGATTGATGACAGCTGGCAGGAGGCGCGGCGGGTGCGGTCGCATGACCTGCGGCAGGCGATCGAGGCGGTGCTGGCCGGAGGCTCGGTGGCGCAAGCGCAGACTGAGGTTGTCGGATGCACGATCAAGTGGAAGAAATGATGGATGGTTGGGTGGCGGTGTTTGGTGGATTGGGAAGTTGCGGAGTCGGGTGTGAGTAGTGGTGTTGGAAAGGGTGCTGGCGGTGAGCGCGGTTGCGGCAAGCGTCGTCGCGTCAGGCGGGAAGGGCTGTGGTTTTCATGACTCGCCGCCACCGTACTAATAAAGGTGAGTCGATGATTGCTGATCGGCGTCGCAGTGCGCGGATGCCGTGTCGAACGGTGGTAGAGTTGAGTGCCAGGCCGGGGTGGCCGTTTGTGCCGTGCGAGGCCCGCAACATCAGTGTCGTTGGGATTTGCGTGCGGTTCCCGAAGGAGCTTGAGTTGCGGTCGCCGGTGCGTCTGCGGGTGTGGAAGTCAACGGGAGAGCCGATCGAGTGCGATGGACAGGTCAACTGGACGATGGGACGATCGGACATCTGCCAGCAACCGCCCTATCCGTACGACATCGGCATCGAGTTCGACGGGTTGCCGCAGACGACCGGTACGCTATTGGCGGCGCTGCTGGAGGAGTTCGGGCAGTCGTGGGTGGGAACGACGGAGCCGCGCCGGACGGAGGCGCCGGGTGTCATGCCAGTCACCATTCGTGGGCAGCGATACGTGCCGGATCTGGCATACCAGCCCGGTAGCGGCACGTGGCATCTCGTCATCTATCGCGGCAAGACCCCGTACTACAGCCAGCGGTTCGCCAATTGTGATGATGCGGCCAAGCAGTGGCAGGCGTTCAAGACGACGATGGCGCGGCGCTCCGCCTGAGAATCCGTCGTTAGTCGATCGCGATTCGTCCGTTCGTAACGTCGCGTGCAAGGAAAGTGGTTGAATGATAGGCGAGAGCGTTTCTCGAGTGTCGTACGTGAGTTCGGGGTTCGGTGTTGACGGACGACGATTCACGAATGACGATCAACGGGTCTTAGTACCGTTCGATCTGCAGCAGTAAAGCGCGGGCGATGGGGTTAAGCGCTCCGACGTGATCGAGAGCGCGGCATCGGGACGCTACCGCCAGTGGGATATCGGTTTCAAGCTGTGCAGCGGTCGCTTCTTCGGAGAAGAAACGAAGGAAGTAGAGATCAACGATCTTCCGCTCGGCAGTCGCCAGGTGTTCCAGCGTGTTGTTGACGAGCGTCTGGTGGTGCCGGTTGAGAAACTGGTAGGGCGTGCAGCGGAGATAGCTGTAGTCGGTGAGCAGCCGCTGGCGTCGGTCGTGCGGGTAGCGTAGACTCTGGTATGACGACCGCACGCGCGGCCAGAGTTCGTCCTTTAGAAATCGGGTAAAGCGGCCGCGTTCGGGATCGCCCGTAAACTCTTCGACGCACCGGCGGAACGTCCGGTGCACCATCCGCGACAAATCCCGCTCAGTGAACGCACGATAGTCACCGTGGCAGTTGAGCTGCTCCGACGGCGACCGCAACAGATAGCGATAGCCCTCCACCGTCAGCAGGAAATCCCATGATGCCAGCGCCCAGCGGATCGCCGGCTCGTACTCTTCCAGCAAGTCCTGATAGGCCTGTACGCCGTGGCCGTTCGACGTGGTGGAGCGGATGAGTGCGAAGAGACGATCAATCTTGGCTTTGCCGCGCGTAAAGGTCGGCTTCGTCGGCTGGCGGTAAATCTGTGGCATCGCCAGTGCAAGTTCCGGCTCGGCGAAGATCAGCTCTGGTAATTGCTCGAGCTCAATAGCCATCATGGCATGAGTATAGCATACGCTGTTGTCGCATCGTCAACCGAGAGATCGTGGGTGACAGCGACGAGCGTTGAGCCATGAGTGACGAGCCGCTGGCTTCAGTTGATGGTCGTGCGTCGATCGAAACGTGGATACATTCTTACTCATACCATTGACTAGCGGCCAACGCTCACGATCCATCTCGGAAGCTGAATGTGGCAGCGTGAGACTTGTCTTCAGGTCTCCACAATGCGGGGGAACTGTGTTATCGTAGCGGCCATGAAGCGCGGATCAACGTCGTGGAAACGGCCTGTTGTGCAGCGTGTCGCCGTGGTCTATAAGCCGACCGAACCGGAAGGATGGCCGGCGGATCACCGGCGTCGCCGGGCACAGCGTGAGCATCGGCGGACGCTTGATGCCGTGGTGGCAACGCTCAGTCGTCTGGAGTTGTCATGCGACTTGATCGAGCGATTTCGCGGCATTCCGGAGGATCGGTACGATCTGGTGGTGACCGTCGGCGGAGATGGCACGGTCTTGACGACGGCGCATCGCGTGAAGGATGCGCCAGTGCTGGCCATCAACTCGGCTCCGCAGGATAGTGAAGGGTTTCTGACGGCTGCCGATCGGAATGGATTTCTTCGGTTGCTGCGGTCGTTCCTGTCCGGTCAGGGGCAGCCGGGGTTGCTGCGACGGCTGGAGTTGGTGTTGAACGGACGCCGGATTCCGGAGCTGGTGCTCAACGATGTGCTGATCGCGGAAGCGAATCCAGCGATGATCTCGCGGTACGCGCTGACGGTTGGGGGGCGGACGGAGGAGCAGCGCAGCTCCGGCGTCTGGGTGGCAACGGCAGCCGGTTCCACAGCGGCGATCCGTTCTGCCGGGGGTCGCGCGCTGCCGCTGCGTTCGTCGAGGTTTCAGTATATCGTGCGGGAGCCATATGTTGGGCGTGGGCGTCGGCAGATGCGATTGGATGGTGGCTGTCTGGGCGCGTCAGCGGCGCTTGGGTGTCGATCGCTGATGCACCGCGGGACGATTTTCGTGGATGGTGCGCATGTGCGCTATCCATTCCACTATGGCGATCGGTTGGTGGTGCGCGCGACGCCGGAGCCGCTGCGGATGGTGGGGATACGGCGGTAAGTGCGAACACCGTGCTGAAGTGCCTGTGTGCGGGTTGGCCGGGCGGTGTTGGGAAGTTAGGCGTCGCATTGACATAGGCACACACGCACTTGGGTACATCATTTCGTTGAGGAGACGCATGGACGCGTTCGGGTATGCTGTGATCACGGCGTGCATCTGGGGAGTGGTACCGATCTTCGAGAAGATTGGGCTGACCGGGCCGGTGCAGCCATCAGTCGGTGTGGTCTTTCGTTCGTTCGGTGTCTGTGTGGGGATGGCGGTTTTGCTCAGCCGTCTGCCGCTGTCGAGTGTGATGGCCGTTCCATGGCGATCGTCGCTCTGGCTGATGGCTGGCGGTTGTCTGGCAAGTGTCGGGGGGCAGCTGTTGTTCTATCACTCACTCAAGCATGGTGAGGCATCGCGCATGGTGATTGTCGCCGGCATGTATCCACTCGTCACATGTTTGCTGGGGTTGGTGGTGTTGCGCGAGCCGCTGACGACGGCGAAGGCGGCAGGTGTGGCGCTGATTATTGCCGGTGTGACGCTGTTGCGGTAGCAACGCATGAATCCCTCCGATATTCGCCATGTTGTCCGAATCCTCCGACGCGCTGTCCGGGCGTGGACGCCGCCGGCGATCGAGCAGGTATGCCGGGCGGATCGGTTCGATCCGTTCCTGGTGTTGATCTCCTGCATGTTGAGCTTGCGGACGAAGGATGACGTGACGGTGCCGGCGAGCGAGCGGCTCTTCGCGCTGGCGAAAACGCCGGAGGCGCTGTGGCGGTTGTCTGAGTCCACGATCGCCAAGGCGATTTATCCGGTCGGTTTCTATCGGACGAAAGCGCGCCACGTCCGGGAGGCGTCACGCTTGATTCTGGATCGGTTCGGCGGCCGCGTGCCGGATACGATCGAGGAGTTGGTAACGTTACCGGGTGTCGGCCGGAAGACTGCCAATCTTGTGGTGACACTTGGTTATCGGAAGCCCGGCATCTGCGTGGACACGCATGTGCACCGGATCTCCAATCGACTCGGGTATGTTCGCACGAAGACACCGGATGAGACGGAGCAAGCGTTGCGCGAGAAGTTGCCGAGGCAGTATTGGATTACGTTCAACGATCTCCTGGTGACGTTCGGCCAGAATCTCTGCGCGCCGGTGTCGCCGTGGTGCAGCCGGTGTCCGGTCGCCCGCTACTGCGATCGCGTCGGCGTCACGACCAGCCGCTGACTCCCGTTATGCGTGAAGCGCACTGCGTGAAGCGTGAAAACAACACCCTCATGCGGTTTGCGAACGACGATCGACAATAACGCTTCACGGATGTTTGGTGTGGTTGACAGTCGTAAGTGCTGTGCTATGATGCGACCGGATTCTGTGAACGGATGGCAACGTCCAGCCCTGTAGAAGATCGGTTATTGCACACCGGCCTCGTCCGACCAGGTCAGATCGCGGAGGCGAGGAGTCGGGCTGCGCAGAGCGGCAAATCGACGTGGGCGGAGTTGGTGCGGCTCCGCGTCATGACTGAAGAAGAAGTCGGTCGTTTCTTCGGTCAGGAGTTGGACGTGCCATTTGTCAATCCTTCCGATTATCAGCTGGATCCTCAACTAGCCCTACAAGTTGGTGAAGAGCTCGCCCGGACGCATCTGCTGGTACCGCTCTTTGTGGTGGAGCAGATCGCCTTTGTCGCCATGGCGAATCCGACTGACGTGGCGGCGCTCGATGAAGTGCACCGACGCACCGGTCTGATCGCCGAGCCGTTGATTGCCACCACGGCGGCGATCCATCACGTCCTCGATGATCTCTACGGGATTGAAGATCGCTGCGGCGCGGCGTTGCAGTACGCGGAGCCGCAGCGGGTGCGCGGCATCGGTCCTCAGGAAACGCGTGAGCATCCGCGGATGCGCGTGGAGTTGAACGTGCAGATCAGTCTCGTTACCTCATCGATCAAGTTGCGACAGTCGCAATCGCTGACCTGCTCTATGGAAGATCTCAGTCTCGGTGGCGCGCGGGTGCAGCTGCCGGTCTATCTGCCCCGGGGTACCGAGGTCCTGGTCGCCGTGCCGGTTCGCGCCGGGCCGCGCGGTGGGGCGCAAGATGCCTTGGCGTTACGGGCGCGTATCACGCATTGCTCATCAGAAGGGCTTCGTGAGCCGTTGATTAGGGCCGGTATGCAGTTCCTGCATGTGGGGCCCGAGGCCCGCGTTATGCTGCAACGCCTCCTGTCGTATCCTTCGGTCTAGCCTCTGATGGTCTCGGCTGCCTCGCTGTCGCTCGTTCGCTCAATCGCGGGCCGGCGCATTCAGATCCGACTGATCGTGCTGATTCCGTTGATCCTGGTGTCGCTGGTGCTGGGATATGGGATCATGTACGTTGGGATTTTCAACGCGCTGATCTCGAGCGGCGCGTTGGTGATCGATGCCGATCGGCTGCAGCAGGTGTTCCTCTTCCTCAAGTATCAATTGCTGGGCAGTATCGCACTCTCCGGGGTCATCGGTGTTCTGCTGGCGTACGGTATTGTGCTGCCGTTGCGGCAGCTGATCGTGGGAGCGCGGCGCGTCGCCTCGGGTGATCTGACGCAGCCGGTGGCGATGGCGCCGGATGACGAGATCGGCAGTCTCGGCTTGGCGTTCAACCAGATGCTGCTATCGTTGAACCGTCAGGTGATGGAGACGATGTCGGGCGGCACGCTGACGCTCAATTTGCGGGAGGAGGTGGTGGTGCTCAACAGTGCGGCGCAGGTATTGTTGGGTGGTGAGGCGGCGCCGCTGACCGGCCGTTCGATCACGGAAGCGGTGCCACGCAACGAGGCGAACGCTCGTTTCTACGAGTTGCTGCGGGACGCGGCGGCCGGTCGTCTGCGCGGCAGCACGGAGGTTGAGGTCGTCACGCGCACCGGGAGCCGGCTGGCGTTGATGGTGAACACGACGTTGTTGCGCGGTCAGAAGGATGCCGTTCTGGGGATCCTGGTGAATTTCCGAGAGTCCCAGCGGATGCAGGAAGAGATGCGGCGGTTGGCCATGGCGGAGCGGTTGATGAGCTTGGGGCGGCTGGCGGCCGGGTTCGCGCACGAGATCCGCAATCCGCTCGGCTCGATCCGTGGATTCACGCAGCTCTTGCAGGAGCGGTTGGCTCCCGACGATCCGCGACGCGGTCATGTGGAGATCATGCTCAAGGAGATGGACCGGTTGAATCATCTGGTGCAGCGGCTGCTGACTCTGGCGCATCCGGCCGACGGGTCGCCGAAGCTGGTGCCGGTGCGCTTGCATGAGCTGCTCGATCAGGTACTGATCGTGGCGAAGTACGATGCGTCGAGCTCGACGGTTCGGCTGGTGAAACGGTACGAGCCGGTGGTGTCCGAGGTGCTGGGCGATCCGTCGGAGCTGCAGCAGGCGTTTCTCAACATTGTGTTGAACGCGTTGCATGCGATGGAAGCTTCGGGGGGCACGCTGACGATTCAGACGTTCAGCGATCGGCAGGCGCGGACGGTGCGGGTCGATTTTGTGGATACAGGAGGCGGGATCGCGCCGGAGCATCTCTCGAAGATCTTCGAACCGTTCTTCACCACGAGGCCGGACGGTACGGGCCTGGGACTCTTCATCACTCAGCAGATTGTGGCGGCGCATCGAGGGCGCGTGGAGGTGGACAGTCAGCCTAGCGCGGGGGCAACGTTTCGCGTCACGCTGCCAATGTGAGTGCGGGGCGTGGTAAAGCGGGCGTGAAAGATCGGGCGTGGAGAGGCAGGTGTGAAGAGCGGATTGTTGCAACAGATGGGTCTGGCGCCGAAGGTGCCTGACCCCGTCGGTTGTCTGAGCTGAAGCAGAAGGCATGGGCAGGGGGAATCGATGGGTAGTCTCGCCCGATGAGCGCGGAATGAAGCGGCAGGTGTCACATGACTGAACGGCCGGCGATCCTGATTGCGGATGATGAAGAGAGTATGCGCGCGTTCCTGCGGGAGGCGCTGGAGCCGTTAGGATGTCCGATCGCCGTGGCGAAGGATGGCGTCGAGGCCGTGGAACAGGTGCGACAACGCCCGATCGCCGTGGCGGTGGTGGATATCAAGATGCCGCGACTGGATGGATTGTCGGCCATCGCGACCATGCGGAGGTACCAGGCCAACATCGTGTGCCTGGTGATGACGGCGTTCCCAGCGGAGCAAATGACGGTGAATTTGCTGCGGGCCGATATCTACAACTGCTTGACGAAGCCGGTGGATTTGTCGGTGGTGCGCCGTAGCGTGAGCGATGCGTTGGCGCTCTACGAGTCGCCGAGGCATGCATCGTCAGAGCTCTCGTCGCTGTCGCCGGTGTTGTTGGGGGTCAGCGAATCCTCGGCAGTGTTGCGGGAGGCGGTGGCGCGCGCGGCAGAGGTGTCATCGGCAATCCTGCTGCTTGGTGAGACTGGTAGTCGGTGGGGATCGATCGCCAAGGCCATGCATGACTCAAGCGCTCGTCGCGATGGCCCTTTCGTCACGCACGCGGTGGGCGCAGAATTGTCAGCGGAAGAGGAGTCGGAAGACATGGCGGCGGCATGGGGCGATCACTTTGCGCTGGCGATCGGCGGCACACTCTTCGTCAACCACCTGGAACGCCTTCCGTTGGCTGCCCAGTGGCGTCTGGTGCGGCAGATGGAGCATGATGGTGCGTCGCGGTCGGTGCGCGTGATCGCTGCGCGCGAAGAGCGGGCCGGAGCCGCGCCGATGCTGCCGGAGTTGGTGCAGCGATTTCCCCAGTCGATCGCTGTGCCGCCGTTGCGCCAGCGTCGAGAGGACATTCCACAGCTGGCGGAAGAAGTGATCCAACGGTGCAACCGGATCTTCAACCGGCAGGTGCAACAGATTACCGTGACGGCGTTGGAACAGTTGATGAATTATGCATGGCCGCGCAACATCGATGAGTTGGAAGAATGCATTCAGCAGGGAGTGTTGCTCTCGACCGGGAACACGCTGGTCGCCGAAGCGTTTCCGGAGTCGCTCCGCGCGTCTCGAGGGGAGCTGGCGTTGTCGCTATCGGGATCGCCAACGAGCTTGCGGTTGGCCGAGGCGGTAGAGCAGGCGACGGCACAGATCGAGCGTCAGATGATCCTCAAGGCATTGGAAGCCAGTCGGTGGAATCGCACCCAGGCGGCGCAGCAGTTGGGGATCAGCCGGAAGAGTCTGCACAACAAGCTGAAGAAGTACGGTATCCAGACGACCGATGATCATCAGGAGGATGAACCGTCCGACGGTTGAACCTCGTCGTGTCTGCAGCCAGGGTGTCTCGGCGCTTGTGGATCAGGTTGGGATGCTACAGGAGGAGCGAAAGATTGTGGTGCTTTGATGTTGGTACCCAAGATATGGGGTGGGGTGTATTGTGGCGCTGCGAGAGTGTGAATGACGTTACACAATATGGGAAAGTGATTACACAAGTGTATGTGAATAAATAGCTTACATCATTTTTCCTATTGACCAAGGATGGGTCATGCGTTATCATTGCACCGGTGTCAATAGTTTGTAGGAGTTGTCGAGGGGAAGGAGGGGGTAGCAATGAACAGGGCAAAGGGAGCAGCAGGGTTCACGTTGATCGAGCTCGTCATGGTCATCGTGATTCTCGGTATCCTGGCAGCGATCGCGATCCCGCGGTTTGTGGATTTACAGTCTGAGGCTCGGACTGCCGCGGCAAACGGTGAGCTCGGTGCGTTGCGCGCGGCTGCGACGACGTTCTATGCGTCGACGGCTGCGTTGGGCGATGCCAGATGGCCAAGCACCAAGGCGTTGCTCACATCGTATCTCAGTCAGCCGATCACGATCTTGTCTCCGGCGAACGCGTCGTTCCTATGGTCATACAGCTCGACGACCGGTCGGATTCTGCAGAGCGGAACCTGGCCATAAAGCAGATTGTCCGCTGCGGCAGTTTGTTTGGACAGCATGTTATGCAAGAGGGGGAGGAGCTGTGGCGGCCTCCCCCTTTCGCTTTGATGATGATTGAACGCGGGGCGCAGTCGGCTGGTGTTTCAACATGATTGAGCGAACGAATATGCAACGAGGATGATCGGCATTGGAGCGAGCCATTCATCAGCGCATCGTGGTCGAGTCCTGCGAGTGGCTGACCTTGTATGAGGCATGAATTCATGAGCAGCCGTTCTATCAGTGTGGTCATTCCTGTGCGGAACGAAGCCGACAACCTCGGGCCGGTGGTGGCTGGGGTACGGCGCGTGTTGGGTGCTGACGCGGATATCGTGGTGGTCGATGATGGCTCGAGTGATGAGAGTGCGCAGATCGCGGTCGCAGCTGGTGCGCGGGCGATTCGGCATCCGTATGGAATGGGAAACGGCGCGGCGGTCAAGACGGGAATACGGCATGCACGCGGTGAGTGGTTGGTGTTGATGGATGGTGACGGCCAGCATGATCCGGCTGATATTCCATCGCTCATAGGGCTGCTGGATTGCCACGATCTCGTGGTCGGTGCTCGGGCGCGGCAGGGACAGGCAAGCATCGGACGGGCTCTGGCGAACTGGCTCTACAACAGTCTGGCGTCGTATGTGACGCAGCGGCGCATCCCGGATCTCACTTCGGGGTTCCGGGCGGTGCGGCGTCGTGTCGTGCGTCCGTATCTCTATCTGCTGCCCAATACCTTCTCGTATCCGACCACGATCACCCTGGCGTTCATGCGGTCCGGCCGCAGCGTCGCCTATGTGCCGATCACGGTGCATCGGCGCGCCGGCGCCAGCAAGATCCGGTGGCTGGCGGATGGCAGCCGATTTGTCATCATCATCATGAAGATCGCCACGCTCTTCGCGCCGCTGCGCGTCTTTCTGCCGGTGAGCATCGGGTGCGCGGTGGCCGGGCTGGTCAACTACGTCTATACCTTTGTGACGATGCATCGGTTTACGAACATGTCAGCGCTGCTGATCATGACCGGCGTGGTGGTGTTTCTGTTAGGGCTGATTGCCGAGGGGATTGCCGACCTGCGGTTTGACCGGACGGAAGATGGCGCGGCGGATGATAGCGGGACGATGAACACGTGACATCGGTGTTATGTGTAAAGTGTCAGGTATGAATGGAAGCGTTTGAAGTGATGGACAGATGTCCTTATGGGGCAATTGTTCAGATTCGTTGCACATGACACCTTTCACTTGACGCAGGCTGGAGGTATTCGTGAAGCTGTCGATCATTATTCCAGCGTATAACGAGGCGCAGACGATCGCGACGACCATCGCTCGCGTGCAGCGCACGCCATTCGAGAAAGATATCATCGTCGTGGACGATGGGTCGACCGATGGCACTGAGGCGGTATTGGCTCCGCTCGACGGCGTCACCGTCATCCGGCACCCCGTGAATCGCGGTAAGGGCGCTGCCATTCGCAGCGGGATCGAGCGCGCCTCCGGCGACTTCGTGATCATCCAGGATGCCGATCTCGAGTACGATCCCGCCGATTATCCGCTATTGCTTGGACCGCTATCCGATGGGCGCGCGGACGCCGTCTTCGGTTCGCGTTTTCTGGGCGGCCCGCATCGTGTGCTCTTCTTCTGGCATCGGGTCGGGAACTTTATCGTGACGCTGGCGGCTAATATCGTAGCGAACGTCAATTTGAGCGATATGGAAACCGGCTACAAAGCGTTCCGAGCCGATGTGTTGAAACGCTTGAAGCTTCGCGCGGACCGCTTCGGGTTCGAGCCGGAGGTGACAGTCCGGTTGGCGCAAGGACAGTATCGGATCTACGAGGTCCCGATCTCCTACAGCGGGCGCGGCTACGCCGAAGGCAAGAAGATCACTTGGAAGGATGGCGTGGCGGCGCTATGGGTGTTGCTGAGGACATGGTTGGTGCGGTAAGTCGGTCGGTGCTTGGGCGACCGGCGCTGCTGGCCCTCGGCGTCTGCGTGCTCATTGCTCTCGGGCAGCTCGTTGACGATCTCGGTGATCTCGACGGAGATAACGCCCAGTACATCCTTCTCGCGCGGTCGCTCGCCACTGGTCAGGGATACCGGACGCTCCATGAACCGGGTTCGCCGCCGCACACCTTCTGGCCTCCGGTCTTTCCGTTGATGTTGGCACCAGTGGTGGCCGTGGCCGGGGTTCACTATCGGCTCCTACATGCCGTTGTTGCCGTGTCGGGCGTGATCGGTGTGTGTTGGTGGGTTCGTTGCTGGCGGACGATCAGCGTGGATGATCGTACGATCGCCTGGGCATTGGCGGTGGTAGGGCTCAGCCCGCTGTGGTCCCACGCGATCTCGCGTATTCTCTCCGACATTCCGTATGCGATGTGGGTGGGCGGCGCGTTGTTGGCGGCGTCGCGCGTGCTGCAACAGCCGGAGCAGTGGGGCAGGTGGTGGGGGACGGTCGCCTGCGTCGTCGCGGCAGTACTGACACGGACGATTGGGTGGTCGTTGGTTGCGGCTGTGACATGCGCCTGGTGGGATCGTGGGGCTGGCGGTGGACATCGTGCGATACGGATCAAGAGCGCGTTACTCATCGTTGCGGTGGGTGTGACTGCCGGTGCGTGGGCGTTGCGCAATCATCTGGTGGCTCCGGAGCAGATGTCGTATCTGACGCATTTCCTGGCTCAGGATCCGTTGGATTGGGATCGGGGCTTGATTGGATGGCAGGGGATCTTCCATCGGATGGTCAGCAACATCTGGTTTTATCCTCTCGGGGTGGCGGATGTGTTCTGGTGCGGCGCACGATGGATGCCGTTGTGGGTGGCGCTGCCGGTTTCGTTAGTTTGCTCGGCGGCGGTGTCGGTGGGAGCCTGGCGGCGGTGGGCAGCGCGGCGCGGCGTTGCGGACTGGTGCGTCATCTGGCACTTGGCGGCGTTGGCGGTATGGCCGTTCGCCGAGATTCGGTTCCTCGTGCCGCTCGTACCGATGCTGGCGTTGTATCTGGTAGAGGGGATCGCAGAGATTGGTCGGAGCATCGCCGGCCGGTGGCAGCTCCAGGCGCGTCGGGTATCGGTCGCGCTGCTGGTTGTGTGGTGTGTCACCAACAGCTTCGGTGTATCGCGTCAGATCTGGGCTGGGCACCATGGCGGCAACTATCAGCCGGTTGAGCGGCAATATCTGGAGGCGCTCCAGTGGCTTCGGGAACACACGCAGCCCGGCGACGTCATTCTGGCGCAACGTCCGCCGCTGGTTGCGTTGATGACGGAACGCTTGGCCGTGCGCTATCCGTATACGCGCGACGTTTCTCAGATCATGGCGACGATCGGTCGGTACGGGGTGGACTATGTGTTCTTGGACGGTCTCTCACGGATGAACCGGCGGTTCCTGGAGCCGGTGTTGTGGGAGCGGCGCGATCGGTTTGAGTTGGCATCGATCATCGGTCGTCACGGTATCTTTCGCGTGCGTCAGAATGTGGTCCCCTAAGTGATGTCGCGCGTGACGTGGGCGTTGATGGTGTGCGCGGTGATCGCTGCCGGATTTGTCTATAACGATCTCGGAGATATCGGCGGCGATAGCGCACAGTACATCTTGCTGGCTCGTTCGCTGACCACCGGTCAAGGTTATCGCTCGCTCAGCGAGCCGGGCGCGTCACCTCATACCTACTATCCGCCGGTCTTTCCGTTGCTGCTGACTCCGATTGTCGCGCTCGGCGGCGTCAATTACTGGTGGATGCATTTGATGGTTGTCGGGTTTGGCGTGCTGGCGCTGGGTGGGTGGGCGGTCTATCTTCGGGAGCACGCGTTGCCTGCAGCGCAGATCGCTTGTGTGCTGGTTATTGTGGGCTTGAGTCCGCTCTGGTGCAGCGGGTTGGCGCGCATCCTTTCCGATGTTCCTTACGCGGCGCTGTTGTGCGGCACGCTGCTGGCGTCGCACCGTTGCGCGCGGTCGTCGGCGCCGTTTGGCGTTTGGTTCTGGCTGACGGCTGTCGGTGCAGTGACGCTCATGCTCACGCGGACGATCGGCGCGGTCGTCGTACCGTCGATACTCTGTGCGTGGAATTGTGGTCGTGGTATCGATCACAGCCCGCACCGATGGCGACGCTGCAGCGGACTGCTGTGTGTCACGGGAGTATTTGTCGGTGCCTGGGGGTGGCGGAATCATCTGGTAGGATCGGCGTCCCCATCGTATCTCGCGCAGTTGCTCATGCAGGATCCGTATGATCCTTCGCGCGGTTCGGTCAATGCCATCAGCTTCGTGCATCGCTTGATTGCCAATGCTGGGTTCTACGCCCGGTCGATGGCTCAGAGCAGTTCGTTTGTGGCGCTCTGGGTGCCAGCCGTTCGATGGTGGGTTGGTTTGGCGATGGGCGTCTTGCTCGGTGCTGGGTGCTGGAGTCGGTGGCGCACACGTGGGGTGGCTGAGTGGTACGTTATCTGGCACATGCTGGTTGTTCTCTGCTGGCCGGAGGCGTATCAGGATGAACGGTTCCTGTTGCCGCTCGCGCCGATGGTCGCATGGTATTTAGTGCAGGGATGGTTGGTCGTTGCACCGCTGGTGCGTCGTCGCGTCGCTGCCGCAATCGGCCTGATCGTGGCTGTGTTGTTGCTTGGTGGCAACGCGCTCGGTGCGGCATGGTTGGTCACGGCCTATCAGCGGGGAGCCTACTACGGGCCGTATGAGCGGGCATTTATTGCAGCGCAACGATGGTTGGGCGAACATACAGCGTCCGACGCAGTCATTGTGTCGCGCAAGCCGACGGTCACGGCGCTCTTGACGGGACGCCAAGCTATCGTCTATCCGTTCAGTCGCGATGCTGAGCGCTTCCGGGAGATGCTTGAGCGGTACGGCGTCGATTACGTCGTGGACGATGGATTCATCGGAGGGCGGGAGTCATATCTGGTACCGGCGATCCGGGCACATCTGGATCGGTTCGAAGAGGAGATGCAAGTCTTTGGCCCGTGCCGCGTGTTGACGGTGAGGAAATGATAGGTACGAGACACGAGTCTCGCGTTCCGAACATCTAGTTATTCGTCGATGGGCGTTAGTCGCTAGGAATGCCCAAGGCCATCGCGCTTCATCCCAACGATCAGCGACCAACGACTTGTCTTGCAGCTTGGATGTCTAGCCGTGAAGGATATCGGATGACGCTGTGATTCATATTTTCCTTGGAACGAAGGCGCAGTTGATTAAGACGGCGCCGGTGATCCGACGGCTTGACGCCGAAGGGGTGCCGTATCGCTTGATCGACTCAGGGCAGCATGCCGACCTCTCGCAGGCGCTGCGGCGGGAGCTGGGCATTCGGGAGCCGGACGCGCGGCTGCGCACCGGACACTCCATCGCGACCGTGCCGGAGGGCCTCTGGTGGTTGCTACGGCTGCTGGCGTGGGCGACGGTGCGCTCGGGTGCCGTGCGGCGCGAGCTCTTCGCCGATCAGGACGGGATCTGCGTCATCCACGGCGATACAGCCTCGACGCTCGTGTCGCTCTATCTTGCCAAACGCGCCGGCTTGCGCGTCGCGCATCTGGAAGCTGGGTTGCGATCCTATAGCATCTGGCACCCGTTTCCCGAGGAGCTGATCCGGTTGATCGCGATGCGATGGTCGGATCTCTTGTTTGCGCCGTCGGAGTGGGCGTTCGACAATCTGCGGCGGATGCGGGTGCGCGGGGAGTGCGTGAACCTCGGCGCGAATACCAGCGTTGAGGCGGTGCGTGACGCGTTGGCGCGACCGGCTGCGATGGAGATGCCGAGGGAGCCGTACGCTGTGATGACGATCCATCGGATGGAAACGATCTATCACGCCCGTCGGTTGCGGATGGCGGTGGATCTAGCGTTTGAGTGCTCGGCGGAACGTCTCGTCTGCTTCATCATGCATCCGCCGACGCATCGGCAGCTGGCGCGGCGCGGGTGGCTGCGGGAGTTGGAGCGGCATCCTCGCGTTCGGATCCTATCGCTGGTCGCGCATCATGACTTCCTGCACTTGCTGCGGGGCGCGGAGTTCTTGGTGACCGATGGAGGGAGCGTGCAGGAGGAGAGTGTGTGTCTGCATGTGCCGTGCCTGGTGCTGCGGCAGCGGACGGAGCGGCATGATGGATTGACGACCAACGTCCGTTTGGTACCGTTTGATCGAGAGGCGGCGCGGGAGTTTGTGCGCGACTACCGGTCGTTACGGCAGCCGATGGATGCGACGGTGCCAGAGCCGTCGCGGGTGGTGGTGGAGCGGTTGCGGCTGTGGCTTGGCGGTGAGTCGACGTCATCAGCGGCGGTTCATCACCACGCATCGGCGGTGCGGTCGTGGGGCTGGACGCTGCTGGGTGTTGCGGCGATCGCCGTCGTGCTGGTGCGTCGGTGGCACGACGCGCCATCGGTGACGTGGCGCTGGCAACCGGGTTGGCTGCTCGTGTCGGTCGTGTTGTTGCTGGCATCGCTGGAGTGGGGGGCCTGGTTGTGGGGACGTCTTCTCAGTGCGTGCGGGATCGTCTCGCCGCGCGCGCGATCAACCGCCATTTGGTTCCGTGCGATGCCGTCCAAATACCTTCCCGGTGGATTGTGGAATCTGGTCGGGCGGTTGGACCTCTGTCGTCTCGAAGGATGGCCGGTGCCGGCGGTGGTATTGAGCATGGCATTGGAGCAGGTGATCTCGCTGGCAGTGGCGGTACTGTTGGCTGGAGGCTGGTGGTGGGGCGGTCGCTGGTGGTGGATCGGTGTCCTGGCGTGCGCCGCCGCTCTGCTGATTGTGGCACGACCGTCTCCGTGGGTCGCGTCGCTGCGGCGTCGATTGGTGGGTGCGATGGAAGGTGCCGGCGATATTCCATCGCGACGACGACTGGTAATGATCGCAGCCGGGTATGCGGGGTTCTGGGTCTTGCACGGTCTGGCGTTTGCCGCGCTCGCGGCATCCCTGCTGCCTGTTGACTGGTGCGATGTGCCGAAGCTAATGAGCGCGTTCGCTGGATCGTTCGTCATCGGATATCTGGTGCTGGTGGCGCCGGCAGGCCTTGGGATCCGCGAGGGAGTACTCGCGACCTCTCTGAGCGGTCAGTGGCCGTCCGGCATGGCGCTGGCTGTATCGGTGATCGCGCGGCTCTGGATGGTGTCAGCCGAGCTGATCGCGCTGGGGTGGCATGTGGTCGCGGACCATCGACGGGAGGTGTCATGAGAGCATCGGGTGCCATTCACCGGTGGGCCGTGGTATTGATCGGGCTACCGGCGCTGCTGGCATACCTCAATGCCATGCCATGCGACTTTGCCTTCGACGATTACCACATGATCATCCACAACAATCACATCAAAGATCTCTCGCTGCTGCCCAAGACGTTGATGACGACTGAGATCTCCTCAGTGCCACTGATGAAGGGGATGTATCGCCCCGTGCTGATGGCGAGTTTCGCGTTCAACTACCAGTTCGCTCGGCTGAAGCCGGTCGGCTATCGGATCATCAATCTGCTGATCCATATGCTCAACGCGATCGCGTTGTACCTGCTGATGGTGGAGGCGTTGCCTGGGATCGCGTCGATCGCGGCGTTGGTGTCATCGCTCCTTTTCGTCGTGCATCCGCTCCACTCGCAGGCCGTCACGTATATCTCCAGCCGGTCGGCGCTCCTGGCAACATGCTGGTATCTCGGGGCGTTGCTGGCGTATGTTCGGTGGCGTCGGGAGGGGGCGACGTGGAGTGCGGCGAGGTGGCTCATCGGGGCGTGGGGGATGTATCTGCTGGGGCTTGGTTCGAAGGAGATCGCGATCACGTTGCCCGGTGTCGTCGTGCTGTGGGAGTTGGTTGTGGGGCGGCGTATTGGTCCGGTGAAGTGGGGACGGGTGCTGGCGGCGTGGGTGGGTTTTGCTGCGGTGGGGCTCGGCTATCTCTGGTGGCGGCAACATTTGATCGGTGCGATCGGGGTGGTGCGGTATGTTCGGTCGCCATGGGAAGATGTGCTGACGCAGACGGTCGTGGGAACGTTCTTCGTGCGGCTGTGGGTGTGGCCGTGGCCGCTCAGCGTTGACCGGGCGTTTCCGATTGTGTCGCAGTGGAGCGATCCGCGATGGCTGGCATCGGTGGGGGTGCTGGCGATGCTGCTGGCGCTGGCGGTGCGATGGCTTCGGCGGAGGCCGTCGGGCGCGTTCGGGATCGGCTGGTTTCTGGTGGCGTTTTATCCGGTGGCGTGGGCATCGTCGCTCAACCAGGTGGCGGCGGAGCATCACGCGTATCTGCCGAGCATCGGGTGGCACGTTGTGCTCGGCGCGGTGCTGTCAGCGTGGTTGTTGCGTCGTGGGTGGGTGGGCGGTGGGCGTCGGCGTCGATGGTGGATGGTGGCGATCGCTGTGCCGTTGGTACTGGCTGCGGGTGTCGCCACGATCCGCCGAAATTTTGACTGGCGCAACGGTCTGACGATCTGGTCTTCGGCGGTGCGTGTGGCTCCGGCGTCGTGCCGTGCGCATGTCAATCTCGGTATTGAGTACGAGGCGCGTGATGCGTGGGATCGGGCGATGGCCGAGTATGAGACGGCGCTCGGGTTGGTGAAGGATGCGTTCGAGGAGGCCACGGTGCGCAACAACATCGGCAACCTCTACGCGCGCCAACATCGGTACGAGGAAGCGGAGGCGGCGTTTCGTCGGGCCATCGCGTTGAGTCCGGAGGATCCATCGCTCTACTGGAACAATCTCGGGTTGGCGTGGAAGGATCAGGGGCGGTTGGATGAAGCGATCGAGGCGTATGGCGTTGCGTTGCAGATGCGGCCGTTGTTGACGGAGGCACATCTCAATCTCGGTGTGGCGTGGTTTCTCAAAGGGGAGTACGAGGCGGCTGAGCGGTGTTTCCAGGAGGCGATCGCTGCCAATCGTGACTACACGCTGGCGTACCTTTCGCTGGGCAAGCTGTATGAGCATCTGGAGCGGTGGCCGGAGTCGATGGCGGCGTATCAGGAGGCGTTGCGGTGTGATCCGTCGAACCCGGCGCTGCATCTGAATGTCGGCGTGCTGCTGGCGCGCATGGGCAACGTGCAGGCGCTCGAGGCGTTTGAACGGGCGATCCGGCTGTATCCGGAGTACGGCGAGGCGCATTATCATTTGGCAGTGGCGCTGTCGGTGATGGAGCCGCCACCGATGATGCGTGTGCGACATCACCTCGACGAAGCCGTACGGCTGGGCTGGGTGCCGGATCCGGCATTTGTGCAGCGCGTCGATGAGCTGGAACGTCAGAAGGGAGTGACAGGTAACAAATAACTGGGAATGGTGCTGGGGGATGACTGACGGGCCGTCCGCCGGCCGTCACCTGTCGTCAGCGGCTTGTCGCGAGCTTGGGGTGGTGCATGATGAAGTCGTCAACGGTCATTGTCGTGATGCCGGCGTACAACGCCGTCAAGACCCTCAAAGAAACCTACGCAGCGATCCCAAAAGAATGCGTTGATCAGATCATCCTAGTGGATGACGCCAGTTATGACGCGACGTTCCGTCAGGCGCAGAAACTCGACTTGATCGCCATCCGCCATCTGCACAATCTCGGTTATGGCGGGAACCAGAAGACGTGTTATACCGAGGCGCTGCGTCGTGGCGCCGACATCGTGATCATGCTGCACCCGGACGGTCAGTACGATCCGGCGCTCATCCCTCGGATCGTCGAGCCGATCGCCAAGGGGAGGGCTGATGTTGTTCTTGGGTCGCGCATGCAGGACAAGCGCGCTGCGTTGGCCGGGCGCATGCCGCTCTACAAGTTCTTCGCCAATCAGTTCCTGACGGCGTGCGAGAACCTGGTCTTTCGTCGACGACTCTCCGAATATCACTCCGGCTATCGGGCGTTCAGCCGGACGTTTCTGGAGACTGTGCCGTTCCAGCGCAACTCCAACGACTTCGTCTTCGACCAGGAGATTCTGGCGCAGGCGGTGGCGTTCGGCTTCCGTATTGCGGAAATCCCGATCGCCACGCGGTACTTCAAGGAGGCATCATCGATCAGTCTGATGGGAAGTGCTCGCTATGGGTTGAAGACGCTGTGGTTGCTGGTGCGCTTCCAGTGTCATCGATGGCACCTCGTCACCGGCCGTCTCTTCGTGCCGTGATGGGTGGGGGCTGGGTGGTCCGTTGTATCTTCGGTTGGATCGGATGCAGTGATGGGGAGAGTGGAACGTGATTCGGTGGATGGGGATCGGCTGCCTGCTGGTAGCGACTGGATTGCTGGCGGCGTATCAGCTCGAGGAGCCGGATCTCTGGTTTCATCTGGCGATGGGGCGTTACGTGGTGACGGAGCAGTCGCTACCGGCTTCCGATCCGTTTGTCTACTCGTCTCCAGCGACGGGGGCGGCCTGGCTCCGAATGCACTGGCTGTGGCAGGTGCTGGTCTATCGACTTGTTACGTGGATCGGGATCGAGGGGTTCAATCTCTGCAAGGTGATCGCGGTGGTAGTGCTGATGGGTGCGGCGATCGCAGTAGGGCGGGCTCGAGCGGCGGCGTTGGCGACGGCACCGCTGGCGTTGGCGCTGCTGGCTTGGCGATTTCATCCGCGTCCGGAACTAGTGACGTGGGCGATGATGATCGTGTGGGTGGCGGTGCTCGAGCGAGAGCGCAGCGGTGCCTGGCGCGGCTCCTCACAGCTGCTGCAGCCGGAGCGCCGTCGGCCCACGCGTTGGCTATGGGCTCTACCGGCTGCCACCGCTGTCTGGGTCAACATGCACGTTTACTTCGTGCTCGGATGGATTGTCCTCGCGGCGTACCTTATCGAGGCGGTAGTTGAGCGGCGCGACGGGCGTCGTCTGGCGGGCGCGTTGCTTTTGTGTGTCGTAGCGTCGCTGCTGAACCCGACCGGGTGGTGCGGTGCGATCCTCCCGTTGCAGTATCTGGTCGATATCGCGCGCCACGGCAACGTGCATTTGCGGGTGATTCACGAGCAGCAGCCGCTGCTGCTCAGTAGCTGGTTTCGCGAGTCGGGATTGATGGGGGTGTATTGGGCGTTGGTGGTGTTCGTTCTACTCGGTTGGTGTGCATCAGCATCGCGCCGCGCCTCGCATGGCTTGCTCCTGGCGTTTCTCGCGGCGTTCTCGCTGCTGGCTGTGCGCAACCTGCCGTTGTTGGCATGGGGGTCGATCCTGCTGGCGCCGCGCGAAGTGGCGCTGCGTTGGCGAGAGTGGGCTGTCGACATCTGGCACGATTGGGGCGAGCAGACGCAGCAGCTGGTGCAGGGTGTGGTGCTAGCGGCGCTCCCGCTACTCACCGTGGCGTTGGGGGTGCAGGTTGCGTCGAATCACTGGTATCTGGATCGTGGCAACATGCGACAGTTCGGCCTGGGCGTGCTGCCAGGTCTTGCGCCTGACCGTGCGGTCGATTGGTTGGAGCGGCAGCCGGTTTCCGGACGGATCTTCACCAATTTTGACAGTGCCGGATATCTGTTGTGGCGGCATCCGGAGTGGCCCGTGTATTTTCATGGCTGCGCTGACTTCCGGAGTCCACGATTCCTCGACTACCGTCGATTCATGGAGACACCGGATCGCCATCCGGATTTCCTGAGGGAGCAGGGTGTTGCTGCAGTCCTTCTGTCGCATACGGCGCAAGATACCGACCGTGTGATCCGCCAGCTGTCTCGCGATGCCTCGTGGCGTCTGTCGTATCTCGATGACAATGCGGTGGTCTTCATGGCGGCCGATCGTTCCATCCACCCGCTGGATGTGTCGTCGGCAGCGCTGACCAGGGTCGGTATCGGTGCTCCGGGAGAATTGCCGTGGTTGTGGGCGTCCTTCTTCCGTTCCAGCGTGTTGGGGATGCTGGGCTGGATGGAGTCAGCCACAATGGTGCTGGAACGCGCGCATGAATACTTCCCGGATGTGCCGTTCGTATCGGTGCGTCTGGGCTATCTCTATGCGCAGCAGGGACGCATCGCCGAGGCGACCGCGGCTTACGAGCAGGCGCTGGTGATCGATCCTGGCAACCCGATCGCCTGCTACAATTTGGGATTGTTGTGTCTGCAGCAGGAGCGTGCGGGGGCAGTCGAATGGCTCCGACGGGCGGTGCGTCGCAAGCCGGATCTGGCGCCGGCGCATTACCATTTGGCCGTGTGGTATGCTTATGGTGCACCGACGGAGCGACGAGTTGCGCATCATCATGCGCGCATGGCGCAGCGGCTCGGTTTGGTGATTCCCGATGAGCTGTGGCGCGCGATCGGAGAGGGCGATGCTCGATGAAGGAGCGGGGCGCATGAAACTGGAGAGACGAGACGCGAGACGCGAGACGCGAGATCTGAAACTGGAAGTCTCAGAATGCCGACGAAAGATCTCATCCCGGATCGGCTTCGGATCTTCCGCTATCCGCCCTTCGTCTCGTGTCGCGTGTCTCGTGTCGCGTGTCCCGCATCATGGCTTTACGCTCATTGAGCTGATTATGGTCATCGTGATTATCGGTATCCTGTCTGTCATCGCTCACTCCCGGTTTACGGCGTACTACGGGTTGAAGGTGGACGGGGCGGCGCGCAAGCTGGCGGCTGACATCCGGTATGCGCAGCAGGTGTCGCTCAGTCAACATGAGGCGCATGAGATCGAGTTTGACACTGCCAACAACCGTTATCGGCTCTATGTGGTTTCCACGTCGACCAACGCCACGGATCCGCTGACGCGAGAGACCGGAACGGTAGGACAGGATTGGACGTCAGGGTATGTGGTGGAGTACGACACTGATCCGGAGTTTCTGGGGATCGACCTGACCAGCGCCAGCTTCGGCAGTACGGTGAAGTTGCGATTCAGCTCGTTGGGGACGCCGCAGAACGGGTCGGGGACGGTACTCTCAGCCACCGGCTCGGCGACGCTGTCGCTGCAGGGGTATAGCCGCACGGTCGAAGTGACGCCGAACACGGGGCAGGTTGAAGTGCAGTAAGGACAGTGCTTGTGTGCCCGAGTGCCTACGTTGGGGGACAGGACGCTTGGCGTTGACTGAAGGGGACAAGAAGCGGGGACGTGACATGCAGCGAGTGACGTGGGGACATAAAAAACTAACGGTACGCAGCAAGGAGTGGGTGTTGCGCCTCTGTCCCCCCATGCTATCGCCGGCTGCTCTGTCCCCCCATGCTATCGCCGGCTGCTCTGTCCCCCCATGCTATCGCCGGCTGCTCCCTCCCCTGCAGTCCTCGCCGACTGGTCGTGATGGCTTCACCATTATCGAGTTGATCATCGTGATCGCTGTGCTGGGGATTGCTTTGCCGCCCTTGCTCTCTTCGATCTCCGAGACATTGGAGGGTAATATCAAGGTGCGTACCACGCAGACCGCGTCGATTCTGGGGCGCGGGTTGATGGAGGAGATCCTCAGCAAGCAGTATGACGTGAACACCTCTTCGCCTTGGAGCAATCCGCTGGGGCCTGCTGTCGGCGAAACGCGCGCGACCTATAACGACGTCGATGATTTTGACGGGTTCTCGGAGAATCCGATCAGCGGCTTCACCGGCTACTCATCCAGTGTTTCGGTGTACTACGTGGATCCGGATACGACAGGATTGGATACCGCCAAACCGGATAGCAGTAACACGCTCGACTACAAGCGGGTCGATGTGATGATCACGCATCCGTTGACCGGGAGTCTGAAGTTCTCCACGATCGTGAGCCGATCGAGGACACCGTGAGAGGCGTGGACGTCACGTGGCGTTGGCAGGTAGGGACGTGAAGCGGGGACACTATATGTGGCGAGTGACGTGGGGACAGAAAGCGACGATGCAGAGCGAGGAGCGGCGGAGATGCTTTAGTCCCAGCCCGTCCTCTTGTGTCATCGCCAACCAGCCCGTCCCCTTGTATCATCGCCCACCGTCCCGTTCCCTCGCATCATCGCTGGCGGGTCCCCGCGGCTACACGCTCATTGAACTGATCATGGTGATTGTTGTGGTTGGTATTCTAGCGGGCGCCGGAGCGTTCTTCCTGGGGCGGGCGATCGACATCTGGCAGATGCAGCGGTCGTGGGAGGAGGAGGTCACCGAGGGGCGGATGACGATGGATTGGATGGTGCGTGAGATTCGAGAGATCCGCGGGTCGGACGACATTTCGATCGCCGATGACGATGATCTGGAGTTCATTAACTCCAACGACGTCGCGCTCCGCTTCCGGTGGTCCAGTAGCACAATCTTGCGCAACAGCGATGTGTTGAACGATACCGCGACGGCGCTGCTGTTTGAGTACTTCGACTCGTCGAATACGGAGCTCACCTCGGTGCCGTTGAGCTCCAGCGATCGCAGCAACATCTGGTCGGTCAAGATCACACTGACGGTGCCGACCAAGACGCCGAAGGGCTCGCAGAGTACCAGTTTGACGTCGGTCGTTTTCCCGCGGAATATCCAGTTGGAGGAGGAATAGTGTAATGCAGGGGACAGGGGACAGGGGACAGGGGACAAAAGACCAGCGCTCAGCGCTCAGCGATCAGCTAGTCGGTTCTGCACCTGTCACCCGTCAACAGTCGAATTCCGGTGTTGCGTTGATCATGGCAGTCTTTGCCATGATGGTCCTGGCGGCGCTGGGGCTGATGATGGCATCGATGCATGGTACGACGGCCTCTGTCTCACGCGGCCACTATCGCGAGACGCAGGCGTTCTTTATTGGCGATGCCGGGTTTTCGCGGGGCAAGGAGATCTTGGATGATGATCCATCGTGGCGGCCGAGCGCTTCGAACTGCGCGGCACTGAATATGTCACACGACACCAGCGGCGGACAAAGCTATTGCCGGCAGACAATGACTATCGGCACCAGCCCCGATACAATATCAGGTCATTTTGACATCTTTGTCGATGACTTGGGGGGCGGGGATATCGATCTACGGATCAGGAGTGCTATGGATAGTACCGAGGATTGACATTTTGTATCTACATGCTATCTTTTGATATGCAGGAATTGAGTAGCATGATGGTATCCAATTGAAACAAGGCAAACCTCCTGTAAAGGTGGGGCCCCGCCCTGAACCGGCGGGTTCGTTCGCCACAGATCTTTGGTGGACGAAGCAAAGCCACAGTACGCCAATCAGTTATGGCGCAGGCTGGGCTGCCAGTTGGAGTGCTTGAAGATGCTCTTGGCATCGAAGAGCCCTACCTTTCGTTCATCGGGAGGTAGGGCTTTCTTTATTTAGGAGTGTTTCGCTTGAGGTAGAAGAGAGTGAGGGGCGAAAGGAGCGCCGGGCCATGAAACGGATGTCGATGGTGGGGATATGGTTGCTGATTGTCGGTTGTGCCGGTCTGCTACTGGGTAGCGCGAGCGGCGATGCCTTTGCGGCGGAGTCGAAAGAAATCGTGATCACGGCCCGGCATCTCAATCTCAGCGGTTTGTCCCAGCTAGGGGCTGTGACGTTCATCCATCGGGATGATGAAGAAGAGGAGGATGAGGAGGATAGTGGAAAGGGCGGTGGGAGTGACGAAGACTCCGGCAAGGGGAGCGGCGAGGACGACGAGGGTTCCGGCGAGGGGGGTGGCAGCGCGCGTCGTTTGGATGGACCACCGCTGTGGCAACGAGCGTTAGCGTGGGTTGGTCTTTGGCCCGCCAACGCTTACGCCACGGCTGCGTACATCTTTACCGTGGACGGCGATGAGGCGGCCAAGGATCGGATCGATGGCCACAATTACGTGATCGATGGGGAAGTGCCACTCGGCTCCGGTGACGTGCCTGGGATCGCGCTCGATGTGCTGGACGATTACTTGGAAACGTCGGATGTCACGGTGGATGGCTCCGTGGCAATTCAGGAGAATGTTGCCACAGTTGATGTGAAGGCGTACATCGACTACTACGCGAATCGCGCGGACATCACGATCACGTCGAACACGACCTATGATGGGGGCACGATCGGCGGACCCACCGACTACCAGATCGTGCATCTGCAGGATGCGAAGCTCTTTCTGCAGGGTGATTTCAAAGGGTATGGGTTGTTGGTGATCGAGGATACGAATCCGGGGGGAGGGTTGCCGGAGCTGCGGATGGAGGATACAGCCAAGTGGTACGGCGCGATCCTCGTCTATTCAGTGGACACGCCGGGTTCGTCCGACAAGATGCGGCTGCGATTCGGCAAGCAGAATGGTAGCGGGGGCAGTGGGTCTGGCGAGGGTAGCGGTGAAGACTCCGGCGAAGGCAGCGGCGAAGATTCCGGCAAGGGAAGCGGGAGCTCGCGTTTGATGGATGAGCCATCGCTGTGGGAGCGCGCGCTGGCGTGGGTGGGGTTGGTGGCGTCGGATGCGCACGCTGACTCTGGCAAAGGCAGTGGCGAGGATGATTCTGGCGATGGGAAGGGAAGCGGGGAGGACGAGGACTCTGGCAAGGGGAGTGGTGAAGAAGAGGAAGATGATGATGTCGGTGCCGGAGAAGGCGTCAAAGTGTACGGGATGATTCTGGCTCAGGGGCGCGACGTGGAGATCGAGTTTCCCAATGGCGGTGCCGTGGCTGACATCTGGTACTGCTCGGAGGCCGTAACAGCTGTTGACAACAGGATCAACACCTCGCGTTTTATGTGGGAGGGTTGGCGGGAGAATGAGTAGGTGTAAAAAGTGAGTTGTGGAGCGTTGGACGTGTGCCAACGGTTACTTCAGGATTTGTCATTGCGATGGGGTATTAGCTCTTTCTGATCTCACTCTGACTGGTTCGTTGCCACAAGGGGTCTGGCGCCGTGGGTGCTTGGCCCCTTTGGTATGGATGAGGTGAGCCGATATGCGTCACTCGATGATCCGGTGGTGGTTGCTCGGTCTGCTCTGCGTGGCGGGTGCGGCGGGGACGGCTGTTGCGGATGAACGGAAGGAGGTTGCGGTCGAAGGGGCGCATCTGCTGTTCGGCGATCTGACGCAGATCGGTGCGGTGTCGCTGTTTAGCCGTGACGGCGAGCATGATTTCGAGATCGATGGAGACGATCCGGCGCTCGATCGGATTGACGGCCGCAACCACGATCTGGCGGGCGACTTGGTGGGTTCCGGGGATCGTCCAGGCATTGCGACCGATGTCAGCGATTCCGATATCGACATGCAGGATACGGCGGTGACAGGGTCGGTGTCGGTGCAGGGGGCCGCGGCATCATTTGACGTTAATCAGTACGTCGATTTCCTCCGTGCCCGGGCTGATCTGATATTGACCGAAAACACTACCTACAATGGTGGCAGTATCGGCAGCTCGACCGACTACCAGATTGTTGTGGCCGAGAATGTCCAGCTTTTCCTGGACAGCGGGTTCACTGGTTACGGAGTACTGGTACTCTATGATACCGATCCAGGACAAGGACAGGCACAATTGCGGATGACCGATCAGGCGAAATGGTACGGCGTCATTCTCTGCTACAGTGGCGATACGCCCGGCGATTCGGACAAGATCCGGATGCTCTTTGGCGATCAGCTTGGCGGGGGAGGGGGCGTGGCGGCTGGAGACGGCGTGCAGGTGTTGGGTGCGGTGGTGGCTGTGGGTCAGGAGGTGGAGGTGGAGTTTCCGAACAGCGCCGTTGGCGATCTGCTGTATTCCTCGGCGGCTATCGCGAACGTTGACGCGATGCTGCTGGCCAAGCCGTATCGGTGGGAACGATGGCGGGAGACGGAGTAGCGGCGGGGGGGGGTGATCGTATGCGCGCGAACTCACGGTGGTGGTTGACCGTGGTTGTGTTAGCCATCGGTACGGGGATGGCGCAGCTGGCTGATGCGGCAGAGCAGAAGGAGTTTGCCGTCTCGGCCGGACACCTCTTGTTTGGGCAGTTGCCGCAGCCGGCAGCTGTATCACTCTTGAGTCGCGACGGCGAAGATGATTTTGAAGTGGATGGTGACGATGCCGCGCTCGATCGAATCGACGGGCGCAACCACGATCTCTCCGGCGACCTGGTTGGATCCGGCGATCAGCCGGGTATCGCGACCGATGTCGGAGCGGCTGATATCGAAGTGGAGGATGTGACGGTGGCGGGGTCGGTGCCTGTGCTCGGCGGCATTGATCCGTTCGATCTGCCGGCGTATCTGGATTTCCTGCTGGCACGGGCTGATGTGACGATCACGTCGAATACCACATATGATGGCGGCAGCATCGGGAGTCCGACCGATTATCAGATCGTGGTGTTGGAGAACGCCAAACTCTTCCTGCAGGGAAATTTCACCGGGTATGGTATCCTCGTGTTGTACGATACCAATCCGGGTAACGGGCTGGCGGAGTTACGGATGGAGGATCAGGCAACATGGTACGGCGTGATTCTCTCGTATACCGGTGACTCCCCTGGTGAGTCGGATAAGATTCGGATGCGATTCGGTAATCAAGAAGGCGGTCCTGGCGGGGGCCCCGAAGCCGGAGAAGGTGTTCGGGTGATGGGTATGGTGATTGCCATGGGGCGAGAGATCGAGATCGAATTTCCTAACGATGGGGTGGCTGATCTCTTCTATTCGTCCATGGCAGTAGCCAACGCCGATGCCGATATACAAAACAAGCCATATCGGTGGGAACGATGGCGGGAGACGGAGTAGATTGAGACAGCGTTGACAAACGCCAATAACGGATTGCGGAGCTGAACTTCAATCCAAGTTTCGAGATCGATGTGCGGCGCTTGAGTTCGCAGGGAGGTTTCGGTGGGTAAGCCGACCTCGGCGGTCTCAAGCGCCGTCGCTTTTTCCAGCGGTCGCGCAAACCTGCTGCTGTTCCTCGCGGGCATCAACCTGATGCTTCTGCAGCTCTTCCTGATTCGTGAGTTCGCCATCACACTCTTCTGCACCGAGCTGGTGTTGCTGGCGATCACGGTGGCGTACTTCTCCGGCTACTCCATCGGTTACTGGGTCTCGCATCGGATCGATCCGTCGGCCGTCTGGCCATGGCTGGTGGGCGTGGTGCTGCTGCATCTGCCGATGATCGCCGGTGTCCGCGTGATCGGCGGATGGCTCGACGCCATCAAGCTGCGTTCGGTGTCGATGCCATTGGTCTGCGGCATCGCGGCACTCTGCCTGACCAGCTTCTACACGATCTTCCTGCCGCGCGCCGTGGCATTGGACGGTGGATCGGCGAGGAGTCTGGCGCGATGCTACAGTCTGGAGCTGGCCGGCTCGGCGACCGGGCTGGCGCTGGTGCTGGCGGTCGGTCGATGGTGGCGCTTCGAGCTGCTGGCCGTCGTCTATCAAGCGGTGCTCCTGGCGATCGCCTGGTGTCTCGGCGCGCCACGACGGTTGCTCGCCTGGTTGACGGTTGGAGCAGCGGCAGTACTCGTCATCATGCCGGTGCTCGATCTTGTCAGCACCGAGTACTTCTACAACCACTTCTACAGCTGGCTCCACAACGCGCGGGCGCTCTATCGCGTGCACTCACCGTATCAAAAGATCGAGGTGCTCGAGACGCCCGATGGCGGGCGGAGCTTGTACCTCAATGGCCTCGAGTATTTCAACACGGATGACTTGGAGCAGTTTAACTTCTATCTCTCGGAGGTACCGGCACGGTTGAAGCTGGGCGCGTCGGTGCTGGTTGTCGGCAGCGGATCGATGTCATCGCTCAGCCACTTGGGGCCGCACGTCGCTCGCATTACGACGGTGGAGATTGATGCGGCAGTGGTGGACGTGGGGCGTCGTTTCTTCGCCGACTACAATCGGCTCGACCAGTTGCAGACACCGTGGCGGTTGGTGATCGACGACGCCAAACATTTCCTGAGCACGACGACGGAGCGATTCGATCTGGTGATCGTCGATGTGCCAGCGCCGTGGTACGTGCAGACCGGCTTGCTCTTTACCAGGGAGTTCTACCAGCTGGTGAAGGGGCGGTTGAGCGAGGGGGGTGTGCTATCGGTTTATCTAACGGAGTCAATCTCGCTCGGCAAGCGGAAGCGCGTCTCCAGCCAGATTCTGGCGGCGTTGATTGGCGTCTTCGACGATCTCTATGTTGTGAACGCCAAGGAGTCGCCATACGGCTTCGCCATGGCGGGCGATCGCCTGCCGTTTGATGCGGCGAGTATTGCCGAGACGATCCGGACAGCTCGTCCGAAGGCAGAGTATCAGGTGTACGATCGCGCGCAGATGCGGGAGCTGATCGGCGATGCGTCCGCAGCGAGCTTCGACAACCTCGGCATCGTGTGGGACTTGAATCTTTGGGCGTTACCGTATAAATGGATGCGCCGTCGCTAGCCGTCTATGTTGCCATAGCGGGGTCTGTCACCGTGGGTGCCTGAGCTCATTGGCAAGACTGGGGCGCGGCGATCAGCGTGGGCGGGGGATCTGATGGCATCGTGGCGAAACCTACAGATTGGGGCGGGACATTGAGCGTTGTCTATGTCTTCACGGTCGGCGTATGGCTGGCGGTGGTGCAGGTGGCACTCTTCTGTTCGCTCGAGATGCTCCTGTCATCGGCGCTGGTGACATATCTGACGATCGTCTGTGCCTGGTTGGTGGGTGCGGGTCTTGGCGTGTGGATTCCACGCGGGCGTTGGAGCGTCGTGTTGATGTGGCTGACTGGTGCGGCGCCGTATCTGGTCTACGGCTTGTTAGCTCGGTATCCATTCGAGACGACGCTCGTGTGGGTGCACGGTGTATTGATCGTCGGGGTGGCGCTCTTTGCCGGGCAGTTCTTTCAGCAGGAGCGGACGACGTTTCGGCAGATTGGAGCGCTCTTCTTCTGGGAGAATACCGGTTTCACGATCGGACTGATTGTCGGGGTCGTCGGAGTCATGCTGGGTGGACGGGGGTTTATTGCCGCGGCGCCGATCGCTGGGTGCGCTATCGTGGTGTTGGCAGGTTGGGCGCGGCGTCTTGCGGTCCGGCAGATGGTGTGAGGACTGGTCGTTGCGTTGGTGGGGTGCGGTGAGGCAGCAGGATGGGCAGGGGGTGGCAGCGATGATTGCGTGGGCGCGTCGGGTGCAGTGGACATCGGTGGTGGCTGGGGTATTGCTTGGGGTCGGGATCGCGTGGATCGGTGCGGGGTGGGCGGCGACGAAAGACGCCGCGCCGTCGGGGCAGGAGGCACAGGTGTTGCTGCCGGCCAAGACGCTCGATGACATCTACCAGAAACTGGATGAGATCAAGGCTCAGGCGAAGCGGTATGGCAGTCGTGCCACCCAGACCCTGGAGAAGCTGGATCTGGTGTTGCAGAATCAAGAGGCGATCAAGAAGGAGTTGGATGTGATTCGTGTGAGGGCGTCGCGGTAGGTCGGCGCGGTGATGAACTGAGTGTTCAGTGTCAGGTGTACAGTGTCAAGCATGATGGGGAATGCGTTCCGGGAAGCGCGCGATGGCGACGTATCGTGAGCGATCGGGCTCGGTAGGACTGCTGGCACGGACGCTGGGCGTGCTGGTGGTGACGGCCATCGGTGTCTGGTGGACGGTGAGCCGGTTGGTGCCGGATAGTCCATCGGTGTTGCTGATCACGCTCGACTCGCTGCGGGCCGATGCATTGAGTTTGTACGGCGCTGAGCGGCGGACGTCCCCTAACCTCGATGAGTTTGCCCAACGCTGCTATGTGTTCGACCGGGCGTTCGCGCAACACTATTACACGGGGCCGGGGCATAGCTCGATCCTGACGTCGCTCTATCCGCGTTCGCACGGTGTCTTTCGCAACGCTCTGGTGTTGGATGGATCGCTGGAAACGTTGGCGGAGCATTTCCGCCGTCGACGTTACCGGACCGGCGCGATCATCAACGTCGGTTTGTTGAACGAGCAGTTCAACTATCAGCAGGGGTTCCAGCACTTCCGATACGTGGAAGGCTATCCGGAGGAGGGGGAGGGACGGAACATCATCGCGCAGGCGTTGGAGTGGATCGGGCAGTCCGGCCGGCGACCGTTCTTTTGCTGGCTCCATCTCAACTATACGCACAGCTGGTACGATCCACCGCTACCATTCGACACGCTCTTCACTGGTTCATCGGAGCCGTCGCGTCGCATGCTGACCTACTATGCTCTGCGGAAGGCGTATGCCGACGGCACGCTGACCGAGGAGGAGGTGGCATGGGCGCGAGCGCGATACGACGGCGATATCGCGTATACCGATGACTGGTTGGGGATATTGCTCGGCCGGTTGCTGGAGGACGGCGCGCTCGATCATACGATCATCGTGGTAACGGCGGATCACGGTGAGGCGTTCAATCTTCGGAGCGGGCGCTTCGGTCATGCGCGTCATCTACAAGACGAGGTGCTACGCATTCCGCTGGTGTTGTATGTGCCGCCGTCGGTCGAGCGCGCCCGCTCCATGCAACGGTTGGACGCGCTGGTGCAGCAGATCGATATCGGGCCGACGCTGGTGGAGTTGACCGGCGGGCGGATACCGGCGGCGTTTCAGGGGCGCAGCATGGTGCCGTTGCTGCGGGGGACAGTCGTGTCGTGGCATGAAGCGATCATCGCCGGTGTTGGGCGCGAGTGGCATCCGGTGGCGGTGCGAACGGATCGGTGGAAGCTCATTCAGCATCAGGAGAAGCCGACGGAGCTGTACGATTTGTCGGCCGATCCGTCCGAGACGACGAACGTGTACGATCAATTTCCCGAGGAGGCGCGGGCGCTGGAGCAGCGGTTGGACGCGTGGCGCCGCGAGACGCCGGAGCGGGTGGGCGTGGAGCCGGAGGAGCGGGCACCCGGTGAGGTGCGAGAGGTGTTGCGGAACGCCGGGTATCTCTCGGAGGAGACGGACGGATTATGAGTCGCACGCGCGTGCAACGAACCATGCTGGCGGGATGGGCGCTCACCGCGCCTCGCTGGTTGCTGGCGATCGATCTGATGCTGATCCTGTTCAACGCGTTGACCGACTCCGGCGTGGGGTTGATGAATTTGGAGCAAGAGGCCAACGTTCCGACGTGGTACTCCAGCGGCAAGCTGCTGATGCTCTCGGTGCTGTCGTTGGTTTTTGCGGCTGCGGCGGGCGATGCGCGGCGACCGGGGCCCGTGGCGCTCTGGGGGACGACCGCCGCGCTCTTTCTGGGATTGTCGATGGATGAGACGGCAACGTTGCACGAACATGCTGCCCGATGGGTCATGCAGGGAGAGTGGGGTGCGCTGGTGCGCGACGCGGTCCTGGGCGGTGATGCGATGAAGGATGCGTTTGCGTGGGTCGTTCTCTTCGCGCCGCTCATCGTCGCCATCTGGTACTTTCTCTTCGCGTTTCTGCGGCAGGAATTCCGTGACGATCATCAGGAGTGGCGATGGGTGATGGTTGGACTCGGGTTGCTGGCGGTGTCGTTGTTGCTGGAGACGGTCGTCTATCGGATGCCGGCTGTGGTCGAGTGGTCGAGCGGAGTGCTGGCTCGGTATCGGGCGGTGGCGTTTTGGGAGGAGGCAGCGGAGGTAATCGCCTGCTCCTGCTTGTTGGTGGCGTTCTTCCGGAAATTTTCGTACTGGCTGGTGGGGCGCTCGCGGGCGGTCGGCGGGCAGCGAGCCCGTCACGCATGATATGAAGCGTGAAGCGTGAAGCGTGAAGCGTGAAAACAATACCTCTGGGCGCTTCACGCACGACGAACGACGCTTCACGAGATCTGGGACGTTGCACGAGATATGATCGACGAACGAGGCGTCATCGATCGTTCGGTGGGTGTTGAGGAGACCGTCATGCGTGAAGGTGGTCGGCATGCTGGACCGATGAGTGGAGGAGGCGAGTATGGCGCGGATTTTGATCATCGACGATGAGCCGGATGTGACGAGGCCGTTGGCTGAGTGGTTGCGGATGCACAAGCACGATGTCGCAATCGCACACAGCGCTGAGGAGGGATTTCGCCAGGCCGAGCAACAGCGACCGGATCTGATCGTGCTCGATCTCTGTCTGCCCGACCAGAGCGGTTTGCGTCTCTGTCGTCGGCTGCGGGCGGCGCCGGCGACAGCCAATGTTCCGGTCGTCATGCTCTCGGCGCTCACGAAGGAATATCGTGAACAAGGCGAGCAACTTGGCATCCAGGCGTTTCTCTCCAAGCCGTACGATCTGCGGCAGGTGCTGGATACTGTGTCGAAGCTGTTGGCTCCGCGCACCGCTGAGGGTGCTTGAGGGGTGAGTGATGCAGCTTACCCTGGACATGGGGTTGCGGTCGTCTTGTGTGTTTCTCGTGTGATGTGCGCTACGTGGTCGGTGTCCTAGGGGCCCGGTAACGTGATGGAGGCGGGGCGATGACTGGCGAGAAGAAGGCCAAGATCCTTGTGGTTGACGATGAGCCAGGTATCGTTAATGTCGTCAAGCAGTGGTTGGAGCGGCATCATTATGAGGTGATCACCGCTTCGTCAGGACAGGACGGCCTGGGCAAGGCGTATGCCGAGAAACCGGATCTGATTCTGCTGGATATTATGATGCCGGGCATCGATGGCTACACGGCGGCATTGCAACTGTCGCGGGAGCCGTGGGCTCGGGTCGTCATTCTGTCGGGCGCCGACGAGCGGTATCTGGGAGGGGTGTTCAAGGATAAGGTGGATGGATGGGTGCACAAGCCGTTCACCCTGGATGCGTTGTTGCGAGAGGTGGAGCAGACGCTGAGGCGTTCCAAAGGTGTCTGACGGGACGCCGGTGAGTGGTGCTGGAAGCATGTCATGAGTTCTTACTCAAGTGAGTGCAAGTAGTTGCGGGTTGACAGTATATCTAGTACTTGCTAGAATCCAGCCAACTCTTTGCTCAACGCATGACAAGTCTCATCAGCAGGATGGTTGTGCGGTCATCGAGAGAGGGCGTTGGGGATAGCCCAGCCAGTTGCAGCGTTTCTTGGAAGCGTTCTGGGCGGTCGCACGCGAGTTCTTTTTGCCGCGCACGGCGGTACGCATGACGCGCACATGCAGCGATGTGAAGTGGTCAATGAGTTTCGAACAACGAGTCGCAGATTGCCAGCGTTTCGACATGATTGATGTGATGGATACTCAAAGATCGATCGTGCCGGGCGCTGGCGGTGAGAGCTACCTATCAAAACAGCGTTGTCGAACGACTAGATGGCCGACGAGCAAGATCAGGAGCTGAAGAAGCGTCTCTCCTCGTACTTCGACGGGCAGTCGTCCGGGTCGAAGCCGCCGAAATCTTCGGAATCTTCACCGACCGCCAAAGATCAACAACCGCCACAGCAATCCCAGTCAGGATCTTCGGGTGCTGCTCCGGTCTCGCCGGAGGCCCATGCCGATGGGAAGCCCGTCGATCAGGCGTTGCGCGATGCGATTGCGCAAGCCGCCGCGCGGTTGGGCGGCGCAGCGGCCGATCGAGCTGCTCCCGCGTCGTCTGCTGCTGCGTCCGGCACTACGAGTGATCGTGTGCCACCACCTGCTGCTGAACCTTTGCCCACAACATCTCCGGAGCCGACCGCGGTCACGCCGGCGCAACCACCGGCCTTGCCGAATCGTCCGAATGCAGCGCTAGTATCGGCTCCACTGCCACCGGTCAGCATCAAGCAACCAACGACGCGACGACCCCGATTCTCACCGGCAGATCTGCAGCAGCAGGTTGGGGCGATGCTCAAGGATGCGCGCGTCTTCATTGGTCTGGATATCGGAGCTAGCGCGATCAAGCTGGTGCAATTGATGAAGGGGCGCTCGGGCTGGACGTTGTCGAACGTCCGGGTGAAGGCGATTCCATTCGAGCTGCGCGGTCAGGAGGCCGAACGCCGTCGGTTTGTCATCGCCGCTTTGGCCGATATGGTGGTGGCCGGTGCGTGCACCGGTGGCAAGACGACCGTGGCGTTGAGCGGTTCCGAGGTCAGTCTCAACACGATCTTTGTGCCGAAGGTGGGCCGCCGCGATCTGCGCTCGACCATCACGCTGGAGTTGAAGAAGGCGGTACCGTTTGATCTGACACAGGCGTATTGGGATTACCGCGTGCGCGGTGAGGTGCCGGATCGCACGGCGCCGAAGCTTGAGGTGCTGGCTGTTGCGGTGCAGCAGCGTTTGGTCGACGAGATTGTCGAGGTGCTGCAGGCGGTCGGGCTGCAGCCGGTGGGGATCACGACGGTCCCATCGGCGCTGCAGAACGTCGTGCAGCAGTTGGGTGCTGAGGTGAGTGGAGAGGTCTCCGTGGTGCTGGAGATGGGGGCTCGCGCCTCAACGATCGTCTTCTTGCGAGAGGGCATGTGCCAGTTTGCGCGCGAGATTCCGGTCGGTGGCGATCACCTCGTGCAGGCGCTGATGCGGACGGTGACGACGCCGACGGGGCGCAAGGATATCACGCTCGAGGAGGCGGAGACGATCAAGCGGACGCTGGGGGTGCCGCGACGAGACGCCGTCGAGTCGGGCATCGCGGATGTCACGCCATCCCAGGTGGCGGCGATGCTGCGGCCGGTGCTCGAGCGGCTGCTGACCGAGATTCAGCGATCGTTCAACTACTATCGTCAGACATTCAAGGTGCAGAAAGTGGAGCGGCTGCTGCTCTCCGGCGGCGCTTCGCGTCTCAAGGCGCTGCCGGAGTTCCTGACGGCCAACCTCGTTGATGTCCGCGTGGAACTGTTCGATCCTCTGGGTGCGATCCAAGGATGGACTGATCCGCGCGTGGCGGAGCAGGATTTGCTGGAGGATATGGCGCCGCAGCTGGTCGTGGCGTTCGGCCTGGCGCTCGATCGACAGCCGAACCGGTTCAACTTTCTGCCGTTCGAAGTGAAGGTGCAGCGGAAGCTCGATATTGCCAAGTTGCTGCTCAAGGTATCGATCCCGGTGGTGGTCCTGATCATCCTGGGGTTCTATGGGACGCTGGCTGCCCAGACGGTGCGGTACCATACGCTGTTTCGCAATGCGAGCATGCAGCTCGACACGATGGAGTCAACGGCGCAGAAGATCCGCGTGTACGATGCGATGTTTCAATCATTGACGGAGCGAAAGAATCTGCTGGAGAAGGCGGTCGGGCGGCAGCCGCTCTGGGCGGGGGTGCTCAAAGAGCTCAGCTTGATCACGCCGGATGGGATTGTGCTGACGGAGGTCTCGTTGCTGCCGGATGCGCAGCCGCGCCAGGCGCGTCTCAAGGGTGAAATCTATCCGACCTATACGACCGTGGAAGTCGGATTCTCTCAGTATCAGATTCTCCTGGAGGATTCGCCGTTCTTCGATGCGGTCAGGCCGGTGTCGATGAAGCGAGATCCGTATTCGGCGACGCCCAAGGCGAGTTTCGAGCTGACGTGCCAGTTGGTGTACTGATGCAGATGCGTCGCATGTCGCACGGTTGAGGTGTGATGATCAGCAGTTTGTTTCGGAACAATCGGGCGATTCTGATCGGGAGCATCGTCTCGCTGGCGGTGATCGGCGCGTCGTACGTGTGGCTCTACGTGCCGAAATCCAAGCAGGTGCGCCAGCTGGCGGAGTCGCTGCCTGCGCTGCACGAGCGGATTAACGAGTACCAGCTGATGGTGCAGCGGGTGCCGGATCCGGATCGGGCGATCGACGAGCTGCAGCATCGCGTCGAGCGGTTGAAAGAGCGGGCGGCCAGTCGCGAGGAGGTGCCACGGATGATACAGCAGCTGGCACAACAATCGGGGACGCTGGACGTCGAGATCGTGTCGATCGCGCCGCGCGAGGATCTGAAGGAGCAGGAAGGGTCGCTGCCGGAGGGCGTCAGCAAGGTGTATATTGAGGTGTCGTTGCGATGTCCGTACGATGCGCTGGGTCGATACATCGAGTCGCTCGGCGGTCTGCCGACACTTTTCACCATCGAGGATTTGAACGTGGGCAAGGACGATGCTGAGACGACGGGCTTCCTCGATGTGCAGATGATCGTGAGTACGTATGTGCTGGCATAACCACCGTGCGTATGTGCCTGAGTGCTTGGGTGCCGGTGGGCCCGGCCGTGTCGTTGACAGCATTTCGACAATGCTTGCACCCGGGCACGTCAGCACTTGGGTACTTGGGCACGAACCCATACGGGCAGGATGGTTGCTATGAACGACAAGAAGCGGTTGCTGATCATGGGTGTTCTGGTCGTCGTGCTGATCGGCGTGATGACGATGGAGCAGCAATCGGTCAAACGGCGCAAGGCAGAGCGCGCCGCTCAGCGGGCGGCGGCGCAGGAGCAGGAGGCGGCTCCTCAGGCGGAGTCATCGGCGCCATCGGGCGTGGACGCCTCGACGGTCGCGAGTTCCTCGCTAGCCAAAACATTGGTGAAGTTGGGACCGCGGGACGAGGCGATGATTCAGCGGCAGCTGGAGCGGATGGAGCTGGATTGGGGGCGGAATCCGTTTGAATTGGCGAGCGACAGTCCGACATCCAGGGCTGGTTTGCTGACGTTGCGCGGATTGTCCCTGACGGACGGGGGGCGCGGTTTTGTCATTATCAACGAGTCGATCTTGCGTGAGGGTGATGTGATCGACGGCAATCAGGTTGTGCGGATCGAGCCGAGTCAGGTGGTGTTGAAGAAGGATGGGCGGGAGTTTACCATGAGGTTGGAGGAGCTGGAATGATGAAGAATCGGGGACAGGGGACAAGGGACAGGGGACAGGACGCCGGCGACCAGCGACGGGGTTCTTGTCGCCCGTCACTCGTCACATGTCACCGTTATCGTCTGTGGTGCGCCTGGTGTGCGTGGGCAGTGATCGCGTCGCTGGTCCTCGGTCCGGTGGCGGCGGTCGGGGATGAAGTGGCGACGCCGTCCGCCTCGGCGACTCCGGTGCCGGAGGTGGCTGCGGAAGAATTGCTCTCCATGGATTTCCGCGAGACGGAGATCGGCGATATTCTGCGGTTGCTGGCGAAGCAGTACGGCCTCAACGTGATTATCGCCGAGGATGTGACGGGGCCGATCAGCGTGCAGTTCTCGGACGTCACGGTGGATGAGGCGCTCGATGCCGTCATCACGGTGAACGGCTTCGCCTACACGCGGCGGGGACGTGTGATCAAGGTGACGAGTCCCGAGGCGGCGGAACGCGAACCGTCCATCACGCAGGTCTTCACGCCGAAGAACGCCAACGTCGTGGATCTGCGGGCGAGTCTGCAGCCGATGCTTTCGGAGAACGGGACGATCGAGGCGGATGTGCGGGCCAACGCGCTGATCGTGACCGATGCACCGACCGTCGTCAACAGCGTCAGCGAGGTGGTGCAGCGGCTCGATACGCCGACGCCGCAGGTGGTGATCGAGGCGAAGGTGATCGAGACGGTGCTGAACAAGAACGAGAAGCTGGGGATCGACTGGACGGTGACGGCCAGCGCCCGGGCGGCGGCACGTCCGGTGACCTTCCCGTTTGACAATACCTCCGGCGAGATCATCGGAGCCAACTTTGCGCGTCACATGCCGCGCGGGCAGACAGAGGCGGAGTCAACCACCACCTCCACGGCAACGGGCGCCACGTCTACTGAGACAGCCACTGACTTTCCGTCGGCCTCCGCATTTCCGTTCGTCGGCACTGATCTCTTCACGTTTGGCACACTCAGCTTCAACCAGTTCCAGGCGGTGCTGCAGGCGTTGCGGGCGCGCACCAAGACGACGATCCTGGCGAATCCGCGCGTGACGACGCTCGACAATCAGGAGGCGCGCATCGTGGTGGGGACGACGGTGCCGGTGCCGACGTTCGAGCGGAACGAGAATACCGGCGAGTTTGACATCACCGGTTATCAGGATCGGCAGACGGGGATTGTGCTGACGGTCACGCCGCACATCGGGAGCGACAACGTGGTGCGGATGGATATTCATCCACAGGTCTCCAGCATCATCAATTTCGTGGGCGATCCGCGGGCGCAGGTGCCGGTCACCTCGACGCGGGAGGCGGATACACAAGTGAGCATCCGCGATGGCGAGACGGTGGTCATCGGCGGTCTGATCGATGAGAAGGAGGTCAGGATCAAGCGGTCGGTGCCGTTCTTCGGCGACGTGCCGCTGCTCGGCAATCTCTTCCGGTATCATGACACGACGCGGGAGAAGACGGATCTCCTGATCTTCATCACGGCACACGTGCTCAATGATGAGAAGCGACTGGCGATGACGCAGCAGGCGGTGCTGGATGCGGAGCGCAACGAGCTCTTCGAGGAGCCGGAGTTGGTGCGTGAGGAAAAGACGCTCAAACTCGCCGTGCGTCCACGGAAATCGCTCTAGCTGGTGTGGCGGGAGCGGTCGGGCGTGATGTGCAGACAGGTGGAGGCGAGGGAGTAGAAGCGGGCGTGTGGATCGGCGTTCGTCGATGACGCGTCGGAGAGCGTAGCATCAGGTTGCGCGATGGATTGGATCGATGGGCAGTGTGTTTTGGTGGTTCACAAGCAACGAGCGATCACAACCGGTAGTGGCAGAATCGGAGGAGGCAAGCGATGGCGGATCGTCGGGGGATGCGGGGGTTCACGAAGTTCGGCGGCGTCATGGTGCCGGTCGCGCTGGCCGGTACTGTGCTGGCGGGGGCGCAGAGCTGGAAAGTGACCCAGTCGTTCATCGCGGCCATCCAGGGTGCGCAGGCTGGTCGGTTGGAGCAGGAGTTGGATCAGCTGGAAGTGCAACTGCAGGATCGCTCCGGAGCGATCGGCACGTTGCAGACGCAGGTGGAGGCGTTGAATCGTCAGCTCTCCGGTTTGCGGGAGCAGAATCTTGACTTGCGCAAGACGCTCGGAGCCAGCCAGCTGGAGTTGTATCAGCTGAAGGAAGGATCGGAGCAGGGGCGCGGCGGTTGGTTTCGCCGGTCGGCGGATCTTGGCGAGGGGGAATCGCAGCAGCTGGCGCGATTGCAGCGGCAGTACGAAGAGGCGCAGCAGCGTTTGGAACAGGTGAGCCGTTCGAGTCAGGAGCTGGAGCGTCGTCTGGGTCAGTTGACGAAGGAGCTGGAGACGCAGCGCGGGGAGCGGCAATCGTTGCAGCGGGCAGCGGCCGATGCCGAGGCGTCAAGGGAGGCGTTGACGAAGCGATTGGAGCAGTTGCGAGCTGATCTCTCCGGGGCTGAGCAGCGGTTGCGTGATCGCGAGGCGGAGTTGCAGGCGCGGTTGTCCCGCAGCCCCGACCCCAAGGTGCTGGAGCGGGCGGCGGCGCGCGAGCGAGAGTTGCTCTCGTTGCTCGAGGATCGCGACCAGCAGATCGAGACGCTGACGGATCAGCTGACACGGTCGACGAGTGATATGGCTGCATTGTCGCAGGAGCGCGACGCGTTGCGCGCGCGCGTGCATGAGATTACCACGCAACTGGAGGGACAGAAGCGTCAGAGGGAGGCATTGTCGCAGCAGCTGCAGCGCGCGACGGAGGAGGCGGCGTCACGCGGCGAGTTGGGGCAGCAGGCGGTGCGGGAGGTGCGACAGCTGCAGCAGCAGTTGGGGGAGATGGCGGAGCAGATGAAGGAGCAGCTGACGACGATCGAGGCGTTGACCGACGAAGCGACCGAGCGGGAGCTGGCGATGACGGCGCTGACCAGTGAGCGGGATATGTTGGACAAGCAGTTGCTGGATGCGATGGCGCAGGTCGGGCCGCAGCAGGCGCGGGTGGAGGCGCTGACGGGCGAGGTGGCTGCCGTGCGCGCGGCGCTGGCACAGAGAGAAGCGGAAGCGGGACGTCGCGCCGCTCAGATTCTCGCGCTGCAGGATCAGCTTGATGCGGTGACGAAGGAGCGAGAGGGGTTGCGGGTGCGGGCGGGGGAGTTGAGCGGTGCGGTGGATGCCGGCGCGCAGACGATCACGGTGCTCCGGGAGCAGCTGACGCAAACGCGGCAGGCGTTGGATGAGGCGAAGGCGGAGATTACAGTGGTGCAGGCGCAGCTGACGCAAACGGAAACGATGCGCGATGGTCTCAGGCGGCAGCTGGAGGCGTCGCAGCATGCTCGCCAGGATGCGGCGAAGCGGCTGGCGAGCGTGTCGAGTCTGCAGTCGGCGTTCCAGGAGCAGCTGGCGCAGTTGATGCAGTTGTTTGCAGCGCAGACGGTGGAGCCGGAGGTGTCCGGTCAGACGTCGTCAGCGGATGCGGATGCCGGGGCGTCCGATGAGCTCTCAGTATCGGAGCTGCAGCAACAGGCGTTGGAGTTGGGGGAGCGGGTGCAGCAGCTCTTGGGGATCGATGAGCCGTTGACGACGGATGCATCGCAAGAAGCGGTCAAGTAAGGAGCGGGTGTGGCGATGAGAAACGCAGCATGGTGCGTCGGTTGGAGCAGAGTGTGGAGCGTCGGCCTGTTGGGCGTGTGCATTCTGGCATCGGTGCCATCGGCATGGGGTGAGGCCGAGGTGTCGTGCGTCACGGCTGCACCGGACGTGGCAGCGCAAGCGCAGGCGCATTATGTCCGCGGCAAGTCGTTCTACGAGTCCGGGGATTTCGAGGCGGCGCAGCACGAGTTCGCCGAGGCGCTGCGATTGTCGGCTCCCCCGCGTTCTGCAGCGTCGCCGCAGGGGGCGTTGCCTGCCGTCGATCCGGTGGCCGTTGTGGAAGCGCCGCTCTTTCTGACGCCGGAAGGAGCGGTGATGACCGATATCCGCGAGTTGAGCCGGTATCGGGAACGCGTGCAGGGGATGCTGCGAGATTTGAGCGATCGGATTAGGGGGCTGGCTCATCGGGAGCTGCGTGCGCAGCGGCGATGGCTGGAGCACGGTCGCGATGCCGAGGCAGAGCGCGAGGCGGCGGAATGGCAGTCAAAGCGCAGAGGGTTGGAGCAGGAGCAACAACGGTTGGAGCAGCTGCTGCATCTGGTAACGCGGCGGATGGCCGTGCTCTACTACAATCAAGGCGTAGAGGCATCGGGTCGGGAGCGGTTCGGTGAGGCCGTCAAGGCGTTTGAGATGGCGGCGGAGCTCGACCCGTCCGATACCGATGTGCAGTACAACCTGGGTGTCGCGTTGGCGTCGAAGAAGCAGTATCGAAAGGCGGCCGAAGCGTTTGAGTCATCGCTCCGCTTGCGTCCGGATGACGCCGAGGCGCATTACAATCTCGCCGTGCTGTATGACCGGCATCTGAAGCGTCCCGGCGCCGTGCGGGAGCATCTCGAGGCCTATGTGCGTCTGGCGTCTGATGCCGAAGATCACGGTGTCGTGAAGGGATGGCTCAATGTGCTGGGTCGTCGGCCGTCGGCGGAGCGGGAGTAACGGCGCGGCTGACCGGGCACGGGAGGTGATCGTCGATGTTGTGGGTGACGCTCTTCGTGGTGGTGGGTGCGATCGCGATCCTCGCGGCGCTGGCCGTGCTACTGGTGCCTGACCGCGTGTTTCGCAAGCCGGTGCTGAGCGCTGAGTATGATCTCCTCGGTCGCAAGCCTCGAGGGAAACGATCGTTGACGCCGATCGAGCGGAGCTTCGATGAAGCGGTCAACCGCATGATCTATGCCGTGGATGAGAAGCTCAAAGCGGTGCGCGTCTGGTTTGCGATCATTCTCTTGCTCTTGGGTTTCATGATGCTGGGAACGGGTGCAGCGCTGCTCTAAATGCCGTCATTCGTCGTTCGTGGATCGTTGTTCGGCACGACCGACTGCCGATGTTGATCTCTCTGTAGCATTACTCAAATGATCCTGCCATCGGAGTTCAGCGTGATTCATCGGCTGCATCGGAATGGGTGAGGGTGGAGAGAGCGATTGTGGATGATTGTACGACAGACGTTCCCTCCAGCGGGTTGTTGCTTGAGTCTTGTGTCTTGAATCCGAAGTCAGGAAGTTCACATGCCGACGTATCGATATAAAGCGAGAGATCCGAAAGGCAAGGTGGTGACCGGCACGGTCACGGCGGTCAACGAAGCGGCCGTCACGGCGCGTCTGGAGCGGTTGGGGCAGACGCCGTTGTCGGTCGCCGCTGAGAAGGCGTTCGATTGGCGCGTTTCCATCGGTCCGCCACGCGTCAAGGTCGAGCATATGGTCGCGTTCACACGGCAGTTCGCCACTATCGTGAAGGCCGGCGTGCCGATCGTCCAGGGGTTGGGTATCTTGTCGGAGCAGACCGAGAGCCTCGTCCTCAAAGATGTCTTGAAGAAAGTCATGCGAGACATCGAGAGCGGCGGGAGTCTCTCGCAAGCCATCGGCAAATTTCCTCTCATCTTCTCTGATCTGTACGTCAACTCGGTTGTCGCCGGTGAGGCGGGCGGCGTGCTGGACACGGTTCTTCTACGGCTGGCCGAGCTGATGGAGCGGGATAGCGAGACGGCGGCCAACGTGCGGGGGGCGCTGCAGTACCCGATCATCACCATGGTGGCGATGGGGATCGCTTCTTTTATCTTGATTGTCTTCGTGGTGCCACGGTTTGCGGCGATCTACGACCGGTTCAAGGAGCAGCTGCCGTTGCCGACGCGCGTGCTCATCGGGGCCAACTATTTGATCACGCGTTTCTGGTACTTGTTGATGGCGGGTGCCGCCATGGGTGTATGGTTGTTCCGCCGGTACTACAATACCAAGCCAGGTCGGTATCAAATTGATCAGATCAAACTGAAAATACCGGTGTTCGGGGTACTCTTTATGAAAGTGGCCATGGCGCGGTTCTCCGCGATGCTGATGACGCTCAATTCCAGCGGTTTGCCGATCCTGCGGTCGCTGGAGATCGTCTCCGCCACCGTCGGGAACGCGGTGATCGGCCGGGAGATCGAGTTATTGCGGCGCAGCGTGGCCGACGGACGCGGCATCTCGGGCTCGATCTTGGAGAGCAAGGTGTTTCCGCCGATGGTCGGGCACATGATTTCGATCGGGGAGGCGACCGGTTCGCTTGATGAGATGCTGGGCTCGGTGGCGAGTTACTACGATCTGGAGATCAAAAGCATGATCCGCCAGCTGACAACATTGATCGAGCCGATCATGACGGCGGTACTCGGCGTCATGGTGCTGGGCATGGCGCTGGCGATCTTTCTCCCGCTGTGGAACATGATCAATCTATTCAAAAACTGAACATGTGTGCAGCCGGCGGGAGCTCATGACGAGAGGGGAGGGCGTGTGAAACGGACGATCTTGATTGCGGATGACAGCGCCACGATCCGTCAGACGTTACGGCAGCGTCTGGAGCGTGCCGGTTTCCGGGTGCAGGAGGCCGGCAACGGGATCGACGCCGTGCGCATGGCGTATCAGACGCGTCCCGACGCGGTCGTGCTCGATCTGATGATGCCGCGCATGAACGGCTACCAGGTCTGCCGTCTCCTCAAGGCTGATCCGGCCATGCGGGAGATCCCGGTGGTGATCCTCTCCATGCTGGCACAGCCCAAGGATCGATTCTGGGGGTTGGAGGTTGGGGCGGCACGCTATCTGATGAAGACGCTGGAGGGGCGATCTTCCGGCGTGCGCTACATCGGCAAGGGGCAGTCGCTGGAGCGAGTGGTGACGGCGCTGCGCCGGCTGACCGGAGGGCCGACGCGGCGCCGCGCGTCGTCGCCCCAGGCGCCTATGGATGCTGACGATGTGCTGACGCGGGTCAATGAGCTGCTCGACCAGCGGCTCTTTGAGGCGACGCTGGTCAATCGAATCCATGGCTTGGTGAATACCATGGAGGATCAGCCGAGGACGTTGCGGTGTCTCTTCCGGACGCTGGCGCGTGTCATCGATTTCCAGGCGGCATTTCTTCTGGCGAAGCAGGGCACGCGGTTCCACCTTTACTATTGGGCACGTCCCACGGCTGGCGCATCGTGGCAGCATGAGCTGTCGATGCGGGCGCGCCGCCGCTGGAAGGTGTTGACCGGTACGCTGCCGGATGTGCGGCGGGTCGATCTCGAGACGATTGGGTCGGTGAGTCAGCGCCGCTCGTCGAGCTCATCGTTGGGGGGAACGGCCTTCGTGCCGTTGCGCAGCCGGGGGATGCTGGTCGGGCTGTTGGGATTAGCGGCGGATCGGTCGGCCGCCTTCTCTGCCGATACGGAAGATGCGCTCGCCGTGGTCTCGCCGGCTCTGGCGACGGTGGTGGATAATGCGGTGCTCTACCACCAGGCACAGGCCACCGCCGGGGCGCTCGAAGACGAAGTGCGACGGTTGTCGGTGCTGCTTGGTCTGAGCCGACAGATGCTGCTCTCCGAGAACTTCGATGAGCTGCTGGACCACATCCTGAGCCAATGTGTTGAGGCGGTTGGAGCGGAGGGTGGGTCGTTAATGTTGCTCGATGAGCGACGCGAACATCTGGTGGTAACGCGCAGCATCGGCAAACAGAGTGACAAGCTGCTCGGCGCCAGGATACCAGTCGGGCAGCGGGTGGCGGGTTGGGTGGCGAAGCGCGGGGAGCCGCAGTTGTTGGTGGAACGGCTTGATCGACACCCGACGTTCCGTGGAGTGCAACCGTTCCGCCCGATCCGTTCGTCGATGGTGGTACCGCTGGTGATCAAACGGCTCGTGATCGGTGTGATGTCGCTCAACCGATGGGCATCGACCCTTGCCTTCAGTCAGAAAGACCTCACCATGGCGACGACCATCGCCAACTATGCGGCGATGTCGCTGGAGAAGAGCCGGCTCTACGAGCGGCTGGCGACCTCGTATCGGAAGCTCCAGGCGGTGCAGGCGTCGTTGGTGCAGTCGGAGAAGCTGGCGACGCTTGGGCAGATTGCCGCCGCTATCGCGCACGAGATCAACAATCCGCTGAGCGTGATCTCCAGCCGGGCGCAGCTGTTGTTGATGGACGAGGCGAAGGGTTCGCCGCGACTGGAGGGTTTGCAGCAGATTGTGGCGCAGACGCAGCGGGCGTCGAACATCATCTCTCGGCTGCTGGCGTTCTCGCGGCCTCCAAAGGGGGCTGAAGGGTTGGCGGATGTGCCTCGAGCGTTCGAGGAAGCGTTGGAGGTGGTCCGCTACCAAATTGCGATGGACAAGATTCGTGTCGTGCGGGAGATCGCCGAGAAGCTGCCACCGGTGGTCGGCAGTCAGTCGCAGATTCAGGAAGTGTTGGTGAATTTGATCGTCAATGCGGGGCAGGCGATGCCCGATGGTGGGACATTGCGGTTGTCGGCGAAGTTGAAACGGGGGAAGCTACCGGTTGTCCGGCTCGAGTGTGGTGACACCGGCATTGGGATTTCCCGTGAGCATCAGCCGCGGATCTTCGAGCCCTTCTTCACCATGAAGCAGTATGGGACAGGACTGGGATTATTCGTCGTACGACAGATTATCAGCGCCATCGGCGGCACGATCCTGGTGAATAGTCGTGTGGGACAGGGCACTACGTTTGTCATAGAGCTGCCCCTTGCTTCGACCAAGGCCGCCTAAGACTGAGCCGGTCTTCCGTGTGTCTTGCGGCTTGCGTCCATTCTTGAGCGGTGTGTGAAGCTCGGAGGTTGTGATGTGGCGTGTCGTGCTGTGGATTGTGGTGGTCTCGGCATTGGCGATGACGGTGGATCGTCTCTGGCTGGATCGTCGCTTGATGAGTCAGCTGCCGATTCAATGGTGGCTCGATCGCTGCATACAGGCGATTGAGCGATTCGGACAGTCGTTGGTGCATGGGTGAGCAGCTGAACAATATTCCTTCGCCTCCTTTTATCGCGTTGCGAGCGTTACGCTGATGGTTTTCTCAGCGGCATGCTGGATCTTCAGCCGGTCTGTATTTGGAAGCGACTCGAGCGTGTGTTGTTTCTTCGGAAGCTGTGGTGTAGTGTGCGGTCGCTTGCAGCTTGGGATGCGCGTTGGACTCGGAAAATCCTGCCTTCATGCGGTTCTGTCGAACTGTAACATACTGTAATAGAACATGTTATACAGATCTCAGTGTCTTGTTTGTCCCTCAGCGGTTGTTGTATCGATGGGGCCACGTATGCTCGCCGTAGCTTGACTTTGGAATATCTTGTGCTATGTTTTTATTCAGAGTTTCCAATTAGGTGTGATTGATCTTTCTTAGATAAAGAAGAACGAACTGGCACTCCTCTCTGCGCCGCTGGGCGTGGAGACCTTGAGGGGCACGACCGTATGTGGTTGATGAGGGCCGATGCTCCGATGGGGGTCGCAAGACAGGGTCCTCGCGATCTCAACGCGAGTCCGCCTCAATGTGTGGCGGAGCAAAGCCGCAAGTCCGTTAAACCCACGTGAAGCGTGATTCGTTGATCGTGACGCGCAAAGCTCGTATTCAGCTTCACGCGCGACGCATGGCGTTTCGCGATGAGTTGGGACGGATGGTTGGGCTGCCGAACTCTTCCTGACAACACTGCTCCTTTGGCCGTGCTCTTCGTACGGTTGATAGGGAGTGTGCGCGAAGGCCGGAATTGTGCCAGTCCGTAACAGTGAAGATGGGCTGTGCAGTTCCGGCCTTTTTGCTTCTACCGTTCGTGATAGTGGTCCTCACAGCTGTTGCTGTGTCGTGTATGGAAGATGTTTGTATGACACGCGGAAACTCGGGAACGCAGACACGTATTTAGGTGACGCATGGTGATAGCAACATCGACGGGGCCAGCAGTGACACGACCGACTCGACGATCGGTGATCACGACGTTGCTGGCGGTGGTCGTCGTATCGGCGCTGATCTGTGCCGGAGCCGTGGAGCTGGTGGAGTTGCGCACGCTGGATCTCCTCTTTGCGCTGCGCGGGCCGCGTCCGGTCTCTGATGCCGTCCGGCTGGTGGTTGTTGACGACGGTTCCATTCAGCAGCTTGGGCGGTGGCCATGGCCGAGGGATTTTCATGCTGATTTCTGGAGGATTTTGGGCGATCCGTCCCGCCACGCCTCGGTCATCGGATACGATGTGTTGTTCACGGAGCCGCAGGCAGCGCATCCTGAGGAGGATCAGGCGTTGCTGGAGGCGGCGCGTCTGACGCCGGGGCTGGTGTTAGGATATTACTTTGAGCAGGCGGCCCCTGAGTCGCAGGACAACGGGAATCTCGCCCACCAGACGGTGCTTGCGGATCATGCGCTGGGGGGCCAGGCGCCGACGCTGCGCAACGGTCATCGTCGGATTCCGCAGCTGCCGTTCGCTCCGCTGGATCGGGCGGCGGCGTTGGGATTTGTCAGCACCAGTCAGGATCCTGACGGTCACGTGCGGCGTACGCTGCTGGTGCGCCCGTTTCAGGGGCGGTGGTATCCATCGCTGGCATTGCGGATGTTTCTGGCGCATCGTGGCATCACGCCATCAGCGGTGCAAGTGGTGCCCGGGCGGTGGGTCGAGATTCCGGATGCAGACGGGACGATCCGCGTGCCGATCGATCGCCAGGGGAGGATGTTTGTCGACTTTGCCGGACCGTTGGAGCAGTTCCGACCGCTGTCGTTCCTTGATGTGGCTCGTCGCGCTCAGGCGTCACAGGTGTCAGGACAGCCCGATCCGGAGTTGGAGGCGTTGGCCGGGCAGCTGGTGGTGGTAGGGATGAGTGCGACAGGCATCCCGGACTTCCACGTGACGCCGGTGGGTGGGCAGTTCGCCGGCTGCGCGCTGCACGCCACGGTGCTGGATAATCTGCTGCTGCAGCGGTTCATCGTGCGGCCACAATGGGTGAGTCGCGGTGTCGGTCTCGCGGTCGCGCTGCTCGCGATGCTGCTGGCTGGGTGGTGCCGTCCGGCACGCGCGATGCTCGGGTGCGTCGCGCTCGCGGGCGTGACGGTCAGCGTCGCTCTCTGGCTGCTGGGGGTGCATCGTATCTGGCTCGATCTGGTGACGCTGGAGATCGGATTGTTGGCCGGTGGCGGTGCGATGCTGTTATGCCGTTACGCGGAAGAGGAGCGGCAGCGACGGTGGATCCGCCACGCGTTCGGGCGATACCTATCGGAGAATGTGCTGCAAGAGCTGCTGCGCGATCCGTCGCGGCTGCGTTTGGGCGGCGAGCGGCGTGTGCTGAGCGTACTGTTTGCTGACATTCGCGGCTTCACCAGCTATTGCGAGCGGCATAGTCCGGAAGAGGTCGTTGCCATGCTCAACGAGTATATGACGCGGATGACGGCGGTGATTACGCGCAACGGTGGCACGCTCGACAAATACATCGGCGACGCGATCATGGCGGTCTTTGGAGCGCCGGGCGGGCCGATGCCGGATCATCCGTTGCGCGCCTGCCGCGCCGCGTGCGAGATGCTCGATGCGCTGGAGGAGTTGAAGGCCGATTGGATGGCGCGGGGGCGGGAGCCGTTTGATATGGGGATTGGGATCAACACCGGCGAGATGCTGGTGGGCAATATGGGATCGGAGCAGGTGATGTCGTACACGGTGATCGGTGATGAGGTGAATCTGGCGGCGCGCGTGGAGGCGTTGACGCGCACCTATGAGGAGCCGATGCTGATCACCGAGGCGACGTGTCAGGCTGTGCGGGATCAAATGGCGACGCGGGAAGTGGCGCAAGTGACGGTCAAGGGGAAGACGAAACCAGTCACGCTCTTTGCCGTTAGTCAGCCGTCCAACGGGCGCGTACGCGCGCGGCAGCAGGTACAGGAGGTCACACGTCATGTCTCTCCGGTGGCTCACACGGTTCGGTAGGGAGTGCGGGATGGTATGCGCGGCGACGATGATCGCCGGCATCGGGTCGGCCGTGGCCGAGGATCTCTCCTCGGTCGAGCGGGCGGCGTATGTGCTGTACACGCAGGGTGCCGCCACGGTGCGGCATGCGGACGGGTCGTCCGAGCCGGTGGTCGTCGGGCAGATGCTGCGGGTCGGTGACGCTGTGACGGTCGCCGAGGGGGCATCCGTCGAGGTCTCGTACGATCTGACGTTTGAGCGCGTGAGTCGGTTGGATCGGAGCGGCGAGATGACGTTGCAGCGTCACGACGTCAGCGGCACCGAGGTGCGCTTGATGCGTGGGCGCCTGCTCAATACCGTTCAGGGATTGCCGGCGGGGACGAGTTTCTCGGTGAAGACGCCGGAGGCCGTCGCATCGGTGCGTGGCACCGGGTATGAGGTGGAGCGGTTCGTGCCGGCGGCTGAGCCGCCGTCGACCGAGGTGGCGGTCTTTGAGCATCAGGTGGAGACGGCGAGCGTCGATGCCGAGGGGCGTGCGTTTGGCGAGCGGTTGGTGGACGAGGGGTATCGCACGGTCGTGGAGCCGAACGAGCCGCCGGCCGAGGTCGAGCGCCTCAGCGATGCCGAGCGTCAGGAGTGGGATCGGTTTCAGCAGGAGGTGGTGGATCATGCGGGAGGAATGCCGCGCGATGCGTCTGGTGATCAGACGGCCGGAGGTGTCGGTGGGCCTCCGGGTGGTGGGCCGCCGGGTTCCGGTGGGGGTGGGCTTCCGGGTGGTGCGGGGGGCGATGGTGTTGGCTCGATGTCGGGCGACATGCAGCAGATGCTGGCGCAGGAGTTGGGCGTCAGCGTCGATCAGCTCTCCGGTATGAGTCGCGATCAGCTCGACGAGGCGATGCGCAGTCACTTCGGCGATGACCAGGGCCCCGGTGGTTCGGCGTCGGGGCCGATGGATCCAGCTGCTATGAAGGAGCGGTTTGCGCAGGAGTATGAGCGGTTGTCCGCCATCGATCCAGAGGCGGCGGAGATGATGCGGCAGGAGTTTGATGCGTTCGAGAAGGGCGAACGGTCGTTTGGGGAAGGAGAGCAACCCGAGTTCGGGCATGAAGGTATGGAACGGTTTGGCGATCAACCGGATCGTACCGGAGCTCCGCGCGAAGGGGAGTTCTCGCGCGAGACGTTTGAACGGATGATGTTCGAGCACCCAGGTGCTGGGTCTGGCTCTAGCATGGGCGAACGATACGGCCCTGAGATGGAGCGGGAGTTTACGCGGGAGGATATGGAGCGATGGGCGGCGGAACATCCGGGGATGGAGCGGTTCGCACGCGAGCAGTTTGAGCGGTATCAGCAGGATCCGTACCGCGACGAGTTCCGCCAGGAGTTTTCCGGCAACTTTCCCGATGCCAATCGTCCGCATCGGATCGATCCCGACGGCTCGGTCTACTTCTTCGACAACGGTGAACATCGGCATCCGGACGGGACGGTGGAGTTTCACCCTAACCAGACTCCTCCGCCGTCTGGCAGCGGCAGCGGAGGTTCTGGCGGCGGGAATCCCTGATCCTCACTGTGCTACGGCGCAGCATGTTGTGTGTGGTCCTCGGTTGTGAGGCGATGTCATGATGGCACGGCAATGGTGTGTAACGGCAGGGCTGGCGGTGGCGCTGTCGACAAGCGTGGTGGCAGCAGTGGCAGAACCAGCGATCGAGCCGCAGCTGGTGGCGGCCTGCGAGTCGATGCGCGCACAGCTCGTTGCAGCGGGGCAGAACGCGATAGCCGACGAGCTGGCGAAACAGTTTGACGCCTACCGGAAGGATCCGGCATTTCGTGACGAGGTCCATCGGTCGGTGGCGGAACGGATGGATGCGGCCCGTCGGGAGTTTGCGCAACGTTACGCCCGTTTCGTAGCAGAGGGCCGCCAGGCCGATGCTGATCGTCTCCTGCAGCTGTTCTCCCTTTACGTCAAAGGCACTCCCTGAGTGATCAACTGCGACTCTTGACCTTCGACATTTGACTGTTGACCGAGCATCTCACTGCAGCAATGGTGGTTGGTAAGGACCGGGTGTTGGTCTAAGGTCAAATGTCGGAAGTCAAAGGTCGATCGTGGTATCAGAAGTACGCCGAGAGCGTCAGTTGGTGGATGCCGTCGGTGTATTCGTAGGCCGGATAGTTGGAGTCGAGTTTCTTCCGGGTGAAGCTGTAGCCGATGCTGGTCTGTTTGGTGAGCGCATAACTGATGGAGCCGAAGACAGTATAGAGGTCGTCGTACTCTGCCACGGTGGTGGCCACGCGGTCCCGGTAGTTCTTTCGTTCGTAGCTGACACTCGCGTACCCGTTCCATCGCTTGGCGAATTGACGCGTTGTCGATAGTCGAATCTTGTAATCCTCCGCATCGTAGAAATCCTGGTAGGCGTCGTTGGATGTGTGCAGATACGCTTCTTGTCTGAGTCGGATCAAGGTCTCACGCCACGTTCCGCCGATCTCGTAGAAGAGCGTATGCCGGCGATCCTCCCGCGCGTTATCGGTCGGCAGCGAGTTGCCCCGGCGCGCTTTGCGCGAGGCGTACTCTCGCATGATGACGTGCCAGCCGAGTTGGTGATAGAGTCTCGTGGTGATGGCGTAGCGTGCGCTCACCAGAAACTTCCCACCGGTCAAACTGCTCGATTTCGTTTCCGGATATTCCAACCACTCCGTTTCCCAGCTGCTCTCCCATCGCCATCGGGGTGTCGGAAACCATCGCCAGGTGGTGTAGAAGGTATTGGAGAGGTAGTTGTTGTCTCGCAGCTCGCTGTAGTAGACGTGCGCGAAGCGGTAGCCGACCTCGGGCCAGAGTTGGTCGGTCGCACGCCATCGGACGCTGAAGCCGGCATCCTGCTCGGTGTACCAGTCGCCTTTGCGTGGCGTGCTGAGATTGGGGTTTGACTCGTACGCGCCGATCAAGCTGGTGTAACCGGAGAGGCGCGGACGGCCCGCGTCACGGCGCTCGATGATTGCCTGGGCGCGCCGCTTCAGTTCTTCGATGATGGCTGATGGGGGGAGCTCCTGGCGCTCCTCCGATGATGGCGGCTTGGGTGACTCGACGGCCTCCGCCGACGCGGTCGCCGTACATGCCAACCATGCGCAGCAGAGGTAGCGGCACTGTTTGAACATGATGAGGGCAATGACTCGGCCACTCATGGCAGACTCGATCGCTCCTCCTGGTTGATTTCGAGCGTCCGCTCCTGACGCTCGCGAATGGCCTCCAGTTGTTCCTCAGGATCTAACGCCGTCGGCGCAGCTATCGGAGTCGCCGTCGCTGGCGGTTGCGTCAGCTGGTGCCGAATCTCTTCGAGCATGAGCCGTTGCTGTTCCAGCGCGCCGATCATCTGCTGGTGCTGATCGCGCTCGCTCTGATTCGTGGCGTGTTCCAATGCACCGCGATGCTCGGCGATCTCCGCTTGGAGTGAGGCAATGGTTTCGGCGATCTGATCTTGGACCAGACGCGTCTCCTCAGCTTCGTTGCGGGCAGTCTGCTCTCCGGGCGCCTGCTTCGTATCGCGAGCCGGTTGGTCGGTAGCCGGATCGGCCGCGCCTGCCGGGAAGGGGGCAGTAGCCGAAGCCATCAACCACGCGAGGAACGCGAGCGTTAGACTCCGCTGTAACTTATTTATTCGCAACGCTCTGGACGTCAATCCTGCACCCCCTTCGATGATTATATAACACTACATAACGTAATATTTATAGCATCAACGAGCTCTAAGTCAATACTTTAAGCTAATTAATCTGATCATATGTACATACAATGTACTATATAACACGTTCTAATATACTAAAGTTGACAGATCATAGTAATAGTGCTACATTTCTATCGGTTCTAGTCTGATTTCGTAGGGTTGCACACGGTTTTGTCTCTACGAAATGGAGCTCTGCCAGTGGCGCAATCTTTGGCAGGTGGAGCAGGGGAAGTTCCAGCGTAAATGAGAGGACTTTATCTGCCAGGGCGTCATGTGTGGGAGCTGTCGTGAGAAGTATGGAGGAGGTACCTATGGAAGGCCAGAAGAAGCAGCAATTGCAAGGGGCATCGGAGTTGTCCGAGGGGACATCGAGGCCGCAGCGGACGCAGATCATGACGTTGCGTGAGGGCGCCAAGTATCTCGGCGTCCATGAGGTCACGATGTATCGGTTGATCAAGGAGACCGATATTCCGGCGCTGAAGCTGCGCGGGCAATGGCGGTTCAAGAAGGATCTGCTGGATGCCTGGTTGGTGAATCGGATGCAGCGTTCCAACAAGCGTTCGTCCGGACGCTAAGTCACCTACCGCGGTGTGTGTCGGACGGTTGGGCATATCCGGCGTGCCATCGCCGGCATGTGTCAACGTGCGGTGCGGGTGAAGCAGGATGGGTGACGGCATGGATGCGCAGAAACCTCTGGTGTTGGTGGTAGAGGATAGTGCGGTGACGCGGCGGCTCTTCACGGAGAGTTTGGAGCACGCCGGCTACCGGGTCGTTCCTTGTGAGACCGCTTCAGCGGCGTTTGCGCAGCTGGAAGCTCATCGCGAAGTGCAGGTGGTCTTGCTGGATTTGAATCTCCCCGATCAGAGCGGCATGGTGGTGTTGCGGGAGCTGCGCCAGATGCGGCCGGACGCGATCTGCCTGATCGTGACCGGGTATCAATCCACCGAGTCGATGGTCGAGGCGACGGAGCTGGGTGTCGATGAATATCTGATCAAGCCGATTCGCCCGGAGGATCTGCCACTGGTGGTGATGCGGGCGATGTTGCGTCGGCGGCTGGAGCTACAGCGCTATGGTCAGCAGCAGCCGGCGATGCTGGCGGATGATCTCTCGCATCTCCGGCATGCGGCGGCATCGCATGCATCAAGGATGGCCGAGTTGTCGCGTCAGATCGCGGAGTTGCAGCAGCAGCTGGCACAGTTGGTCAGGCAGCAGCGCGGTGGGCGCGGTGCGGCGGAGGCGGGGCCGTGACGTGGAGGATGTGGCGGCCGCATCTGCGGGCGCGTCTCTTTCTGGCGCAGACCGTCGTGTTGGTCTGTTTGCTGATGGTGTGTGTGGGCATGGGCGTGGTGTATCACCGGATCAGTCTGGTCGATGATGAGCTGCGCGACGATTTGGTGTTGTTTGAGCATATGGAGGCGGTAACCGGGATGCTGTGGCGTGTCAGTGCGGTGGTACGGGATCCATCGATGTCTCGAGAGGGGCGGATGCAGCATGTGCGGGAGCTCATTGAGCCGCTCCATGTGTTGCAGCAGGAGATGGAGGAGGGTGAGCGCCACGAGCGGAAACGGTTCCAACGGGTGTCCGGGAGATCGGACCAAGTGCCGGCCGGGTCGGCTCGTCGCATGGTTGATGTGATTGCGACGTTGGAGACCCTGCTGGCGCAGGGTGGGATGACGACCGGAGTGGCGATGGGCCCCGTCGTTGAAGCGGTCGTGTCGGACAATCTGGCCATCTTCGCGGAGCTGCGGCGGAACGAGACTGCTGAGCAGTTGGAGCGGATGACGCGGCTCGTCGAATGGCAGCGGGGGGCGTTGCATCGGTTGGGCGTGCTGTTTTGTGTCGGGCTGGCGGGTGTTGCGGCGACCATGTGGCATGTCTCGCGGAAGGTGGTTCAGCCGATCCGGGCGCTGAGCGAGGCGTCGCAGGCGTTTGCCGAGGGACGTTGGACGCCGATCCACGTGCGGACCGGCGATGAGATCGAACGGCTGGCACAGGCGTTCAACCAGATGGCGGAGCGGGTGCAGCAGGTGCACGAGGAGCTGGAGCAGAAAGTGGAAGGGCGGACGCAGTTGCTGGTCTCTCAGGCGCGCGAGCTGTTGCAGCAACGGGAGGAGGAGCAGGCGGTCAAGCGGCAGCTTGAGGACGAGAAGGCAGCAATGGTGAATCTGATGGAGGACTTGCAGGGGGCGCACGAGCAGTTGAAGACGGCTCAGGCGCAGCTGTTGCAGCGGGAGAAGCTGGCGGGTATTGGGCAGCTGGCAGCTGGTGTGGCGCATGAGATCAACAATCCGGCCGGTTTTGTGCTGTCCAATCTGGAAACAATTCGCGAATACGGCCGGCAGCTCGAGACGCTCCTGCAGGCCTATCAGGCGGTGTGTCGGTCGGTGCAACAGCGGGGGGCGTCGGGGGAGTTGCTGGCGCGGTCGAGCGATCTGGAGCAGCAGATCGACGTGACGTTTCTGGCATCCGATCTGCGTCAAGCGATCGAGGAATCGATCAGCGGCATGTTGCGGATCAAGCGGATCGTCCAGGGGTTGCGCACCTATGCGCGCGGCGACGCCAACGTGTTGGCGCAGATCGATGTGCAGGAGGAGTTGGAGTCGTCGATCCAGCTGGCGTGGAACGAGATCAAGCACAAAGCCGATGTGGTGCGGGACTATGCGCCGTTGCCGCAGATCTGGGGATACAGCCAGCAGTTGAATCAAGTCTTCATCAATCTGCTCGTCAATGCGGCGCAGGCGATCCCGCAGCATGGAACGATCGGCGTGCGGACCTCCGCCGCCGATGGGTATGTGACGGTGGAGATCAGCGACACCGGAAGCGGGATGTCGGAGGACGTGCAGCGGCGGATCTTCGAACCGTTCTTCACCACCAAGCCGGTCGGGCAGGGAACGGGGTTGGGGTTGTCCATCGTCTACAACATTGTGAAGACGCATCATGGTGTGATCCAGGTGCGCAGCGAGGGGGGGAAGGGGACGACGTTCGCGATCACGTTGCCGGTCGAGCAGCCGGCCGCGATGCGTGAAGCGTGAAGCGTGAAGCGTGAAAACAACACCTCTGGGCGGTTTGCGAACGACGATCGACGAACGACGCTTCACACGACGGTGGTGGCCGGGTGGATTGACGGGGGTTGGTGATGAGACGACATACGATATTGCTGGTGGATGACGAAGAGTCGGTGCTGCATGCGCTGGTGCGGTTGTTGCGCCCGGAGCCGTACGATCTGTTGACTGCGACGAATGGCCGGCAGGCGGTCGATATGATCGCGCAGCGGCCGATCGATCTGGTACTGACCGACTACCGCATGCCCGAGATGAATGGTGTCGAGCTGCTCAGAGAGATCCGCCCACGCTACCCCGACGCGATGCGGATCGTGCTAAGTGGGTATGCCAATGTTGACACGATGCTCAACGCCGTCAGCGTCGGCGAAGTATACCGTTTCGTGGTGAAGCCGTGGGCGAACGATGAGCTGAGGCAGGTGATCCGTCAGGCGCTGGAATACTACGACCTGCTGCAGGACAACCGGCTGCTGCTGCGCGTGGTGCGGCAGCAGGCCGACGTGCTCCAGCGGATCGCCACGGAGCATCCGGAGGTGATCAAGGTGCCGCTGACGGCGGACGGTGTGTGCGCGTTGAGCGGTGAGGAGGCATCCATCCTCAGGGAGTTGATGAAGCGGTATGCCCAGCGGCAGGGGGAGGCGTCGTGACGACGGTGTTGCGGTGTGCGATCGGCCGGTGCGGCGTGGGGGTGCCGTTGGAGGCGGTGCGCATGGTGGTGCGGGCATCGGAGGTCATCGCGCCGGTGGGCGGAAAGTCATCGGTGATCGGATTGTTGAATGTGCGCGGGCGGGTGGTGCCGGTGGTGGATTGGGACGGGAGCGCCCAGGTCCGCGAGCGGGTGGTGATCGTGGAAGATGCGGACGGCGAATGGTTGGGTATCGGCGTCGATGGCGGCGAAGAGGTGGTGCAGGTGTCGGAGTCGCCGGAGGGGTGTTGGACGGCGTCTGATGGGGCGGTGCTGACGCGGTTGGATCCTGACCGTCTCGTGGTGCCGGCAACGAACGGCTAGCGTAGGATCGTGAAGCGTGAAGCGTGAAAACAACACCTCTGGGCGGTTTGCGAACAACGAGCGACGGACGACGTTCCACGGGGTTTCAGGCGCTTCACGAGATACGCTTCACGTATCGGTCATGGCCGGCTGGGATTAACGGGGGTTAGCGATGCGGTTGACGATTGGTCGAAAGATCATGCTGCTTGGTGTGCTGCTCTATCCGTGGTTTGCACTGGGCGGGATCATCGGCATCATGGCGGTGGAGCGGACGGGGCAGCACGCGCAGGTCGTGGTCGATAAAGCGCGTCTGCTGCATGTGACGCAGGCGGCGCGCATCGCGTTGTTGGAGGAGGCGGCGCGGCAGCAGGGGATGGATGCGAAGGCGTCGTCCTCGGGGGTTGGTGTGGCGCGGCAGGCGTTGTCTGAGGTGGCTGCGGTGCTCGACGAGCAGCCGATGTCGCTCGGTGTGGGAGTGCAGGTGGCGCGGCTGGTCGCCATCATCGACAAGCAACTGGCGGCGGCGCTTGAGGAATCGGTCGATGGTGTGGCGGGCGAGATGACGAGTGGGGCGCTGGCGGCGCAGCTATCGAGGGCGGATGAGTCGATGCAGCTGGCGGTGCGGATCGTGCGTGAGGAGGTGGAGCGGTCGCTATCGGAGCCGTATCGGTCCCGGGCGATGGCGATCGGGACGATTGCGTTGCTCACGGTGCTGATCGTGCTGATCGGAAGTATCGGGTCGTTGGTGATGGGTCGGGCGATCACCAGACCGCTCCGGCAGCTGACGGACGCCTCGGCGCGCGTGGCATCGATGCGTGGCGACTTGACGCAAGAGCTCTCGGTCGGTTCCTCGGACGAAGTGGGAGATCTGGCCACGGCGTTCAACTCGATGCTGGCGACGTTGCGCACGCTGCTGCAGCAGGTGCGGGACGTAGCGGAGCAGGTGATGACGGCATCGCAGCAGGTGGCGGGCGTGGCGCGCGCCGGCATGGAGGATGCGCAGCGGCAGTCGGCATTGGTGGGGCAGTCGGTCAAAGGTGTGGGGTCGTTCGTCGAGATGGCCTCGCAGATCGCCGTGAACGCGCATGCCGTGGTCTCGATCGCCCAGGAGGCGCTCGACACCGCGCGATCGGGGCGTGGCGAGATGACCAATGCGACGGAGGAGGTCCACCAGGTACAGCGAAAGGTGGAGTCGATGGCCAATCGGATTCTGTTGTTGGGCGAGCGGTCCAAGGCGGCGAGCGATCTGGTGCGGCTGGTCGAGGAGATGTCAAGGCAGACGGATCTCCTGGCGGTGAACGCGGCGATCGAGGCGACGAAGGCCGGAGAGGCGGGCGACGGATTCCGCGTGGTGGCGCAAGGCGTGCGTCAGCTGGCGGAGCGCTCCGCCGAGGCGACGGAGCAGGTGCGGCATCTGCTGCTGGAGATGCAGAACGAGTTGCGGGAGGCGGCGGCGGCGTGTCAGGAGACTGGCCGGACGGTGGAGCGAGGAGTGCGGGCGATCGGCGCGTCATCGGAGTCGATGCACGTGGTCGAAGCGATGGTGGAACGCACGGCGAAGGCGGCGACGGAGATCTCGCAGGCGACGCTGGCGGAGCAGCGGGCGTCCGATGCGCTGGCGCAGGCGATCAGCACGATCGATCTGGTCACGCAGCAGGGGGCGGGCCGGAGTCGGCAGACGCAGGAGCAGGTTCGGCGGCTGGAGGATTTGGCTGAACGCCTCCGATCGACGATGGGGGAATTTACACTGTGAGCAATGCGGAATTCGGAATTTCTTCAATTCGGAATTCGGAATGGGCCGGTTATTCCGCATTCCGCGATCCGCATTTCCTGGACTCAGAGGTGCTTGGATGACTGCTGAGAACTCGATCAGGGATGTGTTTGTGGCGGAGGCATCGGAGCGTCTGCAGACGTTGACGCAGAGCGTGCTGGCGTGGGAGAAGGCGCCGCGCGATCCGGCGCCGCTGGTGGGGATCTTGCGGGAGTTGCATACGTTGAAGGGAACGGCCCGCATGGTGGGGTGCGAGGCGATCGGTGAGCTGGCGCACACATGGGAGACGTTCTGTCAGCCGTTTCGTCAAGGAGGCGCGCCGACGCCGAAGACATTCAAGCAGTTGTTGGGTGGGATCGATGCGTTACGTCGGGAGGTGGAGGCGATCGCGAAGCCGGCGGCGAAACCCGCCAAATCGTCGAAGCGCCGCGCGCAGGATGGATTTGTGCGTCTGCCCATCGGTCGCGTCGAGGAGCTGGTCGGGTTGGCAGGCGAGGTGACGGTGGAGTCGGGGCGCACGGAGCAGTGGATCGGCGCGATCCGCTCGCTGCGTCAGCAGTTGGCGATGCTGCGGCGTCGCCTCGGCTGGTCGGGCGTGGAGCAGCTGCCGGGGGTGTCGGGGCAGGCCGCCGCCACACTCTCGAAGTACGCGATCGATCTGGAGCGATTGGATCGGGATCTCGGCAACTTGGTGGAGGGCGCCAGAGCCAGCGCCTGGCATCTGCAAACGGTCTCCACCGATCTGCAGGGTGTGGTGGGACAGATGCGGTTGGTGGCGTTGGAGGCAGCGGTGGCGGAGCTGCCGCGCGCCGCGCGTGATGTGGCGGCCGAGCGGCAGAAAGAGGTCGAGGTAGTACTGGAGGGGACGTCGATCGGGATCGATCGGGCGTTGATCGAGCCGGTCAAGGAAGCGCTGGTGCATCTGGTGCGCAACGCCGTGGATCATGGGATCGAGACGCCGTCGGAGCGCCGGGTGGCGGGTAAAGCGGCGCGCGGCACGCTGGCGGTGCGGGCTGCGACATCCGGAAATACCGTGACGATCATCGTAGAGGATGACGGGCGCGGCATCGATCTGGAGCGTGTGGTGGCGCGGGCGGTGTCGATGCGTTTGATTTCCGGAGAAGCGGCGCTGCGTTTGACGGGACGGGAACGGCTCGGGCTGATCTTCAAACCGGGGTTGACGACGGCGGAGCAGGTCACGGAGATCTCTGGCCGCGGCGTCGGGCTCGATGTCGTGCAAGCGGCGTTGGCGCGATGCGGCGGCTCGGTCCAGGTGGAATCCGAGCGGGGTCGCGGCGCGCGGTTTACGCTGCGCCTGCCATCATCGTTGACGATGCGTTCGCTGCTGTTGGGTCGATGGGATCATCGGTATGTCGCCGTGCCGTTGACGCATGTGCAGCACTGTCGCCAGCTCGACGCGGCTCAGGCAGGGCGGGTGTGTGCGGACGGTGTGTGGCGGGAGGGCGGTGTGTCGCTGCCGGTGCATCGGTTCGGTGCGGCAGCCGGTGGCGTGGGAGGCGCTGTGCTGGTGGTGGTGCGGCTCTACGGGACGGATCTCGGCTTACTGTGGGATGAGGTGGTTGGGGTGGAGGAGCTGCGGGTGCAGGGGTTAGAGGGGCAGGCGCGCGTGCCGGACGTCGAAGCGGTGTCGACACTGCCGTCGGGCGAGGTGGTGCAGGTGATCGATCTGGCGATGTTGGTGAAGCGGTACGCCATGGTGTGAGCCGGAGATTGTTCGGAAGGGGGCGTTTACATGGACAGTCAGGTGCGTCGAACAGTGCTGGTGGTGGATGATAGCCCCACTATTCTTCAGGTCGTCCGATCTGTGCTGACTCAGCAGGGTTATGACGTTGTGGTGGCGCCGACAGGGGAAGAGGGACTGCGGCTAGCGGAAGAGCGGCGGCCGGACTTGGTGTTGGTGGATATCATGATGCCGGGGATGGATGGGTACACCATGGTCACGCGTATGCAGCAGGATCGTCGGCTGCCGGTTGTGGTGTTGTCGGCGAAGAGCCAGGAGGAGTTAGGCGATCTGTTTCTCGGTCGCATCAGCGGGTGGCTGGAGAAGCCATTCCGTCCCGCCGATCTGGTCGACGCGGTCGTCCGTGCATTGAAATCCTCGGATAAGCGCGCTGCGGATAGCGTGTAGCGTTTAGCGTATAGCGTTCAGCGGGGAGCGTACAGTGAATAGCGTATAGGCGTCAGGTGCGTCCCGTCTCCCATACGTTTTACGCTATGCGCTATCCGCGCGCCATGCGCTTCGAACGTTGGGCAGTAGAGGTACAGTGGCGATGCATGCACAGGCGACGAACAAACAGGATCGGGTGTCGACGAGCAGTCGCTTTCCTGCGGGTGCACTGGCGCTTGCCGTAACGGTCACTGCACTGGCGCTGTCCGGGTTGATGTGGGCGGTGGTGGATACGTATCGCGTCGCCGGGAGCGTGCGGGAATTGGCTGGTCGGGTACGCGATCTGCGGGGGACGATCTTGCAGATGGACGAGGTGCTGACGATGTCGGCCCACATGGCGGTGGCGACCGGCGATGCGGCGTGGGAGGCGCGGTATCGTCGCGCCGAGCCGGTGTTGGATGCGGCGATCAAGGAGGCGATTGCCATCGCGCCATCGGTGCGGGAGGGCGCTGTTCAGATCGAGGAGGCGAATATCGAGTTGGTGGTGATGGAGCATCGGGCGCTGGAGCTGACGCGCGAGGGGCGTGGGGAAGAAGCACAGGTGATTTTGGGAGAAGAAGCGTATCGGATCGAGAAGCAGCGGTACGCCGATGGCGTGGCACGCGTCCTGGAGGCGTTGCAACGGTACGAGGGGCGGGCGTTTGGTCGTATGCGGAATCGGGCGTGGGGCGTGCTGTTGGCTACCGGCGTCGCGTCCTCGGTGTTGCTGGGGGCGTGGTGTGTGGTGTGGCGGGCGATGCGCCGCTGGCAGCGACTGTTGGGTGAGGACAACCACCAGCTGGTGAGGCAGGCGGAGATGTTGCAGGAGTGGAGCAAGACGCTCGATCGGCGGGTTGAGGAACGCACGGAGGAGTTGAGGCGGGCGCGCGATGGATTGCAGGAGGAGGTGGATCGTCGGCGTCGGATGGAGGAGGCGTTGGGCGACAGCGAGCGGCGGTGCGAGGCGTTGATTCTGGAGGCGCCCGATCCGATCGTCGTCCTCGATCGGCTCGGGACGGTGCAACTGGTGAATCGGGCGTCCGAGGCGATTTGTGGATATCGGTCGGAGGAGCTCGTCGGACTACATTTCGTGAAAACCGGCGTGCTGACCACTCCAGCGGCGTTGCGGGCGGTACGGGAGTTCGGCTTGGTGATCGCCGGTGCGGAGCGTCCGCCGTTTGAGTTGGAGATGCGGCGCAAGGACGGGACGGCATTCGCGGTGGAGGCGCATCCATCGCTGGTGCGGCGGGACGATCGTGTGGCGGTGCAGATCATCTTCCGATGATATCACTGAGCGCAAGCGGGTCGAAGAGGCGCTCAAGCAGGAGAAGGCCGAGCTTGAGGCGATGAATCGGGCGATGACCGGCCAGGAGCTGCGGATGGTGGAGATGAAGCAGGAAGTCAACGCGCTCCTGGCGGAGCTTGGGCGGTCGAAGAAGTACGGGTGAAGCGTGCGGAACGACGCGGAACATGTGGATCACGCGGAACTCACGCGGAACGATGTGGAAGATGACACAGAGCACGAGCGGAATTGGTGCGCTTCTGCACAGAGTGGGGAACGGGATGGTTTCAGGCGATAACAAGAGGCTGGTGGCGGGTGCCGTCGCAACGGAGCGGGCGGCATGCATGCGGCGCTTGTCCGCCTGTCAGTTGTTGAGTTGTGTGGCGGGCGGGTGCGTGGCTGTGATCGGCGCGCTGGCGTTGTTTGGCTGGTGGTTCGACGTGCCGTTCCTGACCAGAGTGTACCTGGAGTGGGTGTCGATGAAGGCCAACACGGCGATGGCTCTCGTGGCGAGTGGTGTGGCGCTGGCGCTGTTATCGCGGGAGACGGATTCAGACTGGTCGCGTCTCTGGGGGTGTGGGTTGGCGCTGATCGTGGCATCGGTCGGTGGGCTAACGTTGGCGGAGTATCTCTGGGGATGGGAGCTGGGGATCGATCAATGGTTGCTGACGATGCCTCCTGATCCAGCGGTGATTGCTCCAGTCGGCCGCATGGCAGTCAGCACCGCGGCCAGTTTCTTGCTCGTTGGCATCGGGTTGTGTCTGTTGGATGTGGGGTGGCGATTGGTCGTCCGCCCGGCGCAGCTGTGCGCGTGCGTTGTGTGGCTGGTAGCGTTTGTTGGATTCCTCGGCTACGCCTATGGCGTCAAGTCGATGAGCTATCTGCCAGAATATGCGACCATGGCGGCGCATACAACGGTGGCGTTCATGCTGCTGGGTTTCGGAATGCTCTGTGCGCGTCCGGATCGCGGCGTGATGGCGATGGTGACGGAAGAGGCGGTGGGGGGAGAGATGATGCGTCGCCTGCTGCCGGCGACGATCGGCTTGATGGCGGGGATCGGATGGTTGCATGTGCGGGGGTTGCAGCGTGGTCGGTACGGCGTGGAGCTGGCGCTGGTGGGGCTCGTGGCGGTGAGTGTCGTGGTGATCGCTGTGTTGATGTGGCGTCAGGGGCGACATCTCAGCGAGGCGGATGTGGTGCGTCAATGGTCGGTGTCGGCGCTGCGGATGGCCAAGGAGGAGGCCGAGCGGTTGATCGACAGCTCGTTCAACGCGATTTTCGCCGTGGATTTGGCGCGTCGCATCACACGGTTCAATGCGGCGGCCGAGCGGGTGTTCGGCTATGCGTCGGCGGAGGTGCTGGGGCGCGTCATCGATGACTTGTGGGCGTCGCCGTCGCAGGGGGCGCAGCTGCTCGGGCGGGCGGTGCAGGAGCGTCAATGCGCAGAAGAGCTTGTCGCTCGTCGCAAGGACGGTGCCGAACGCCACGTGATGGTGTGCGCATCGGTCTTGTGCGATGCCCAGGGGCGTGCGGTCGGAATGGTGGGGATCGCGCAGGATATCACGGAGCGCAAGCAGTCGGAGCAACGGTTGCAAGAAGAGAAGATGCAGCTGGAGGTGTTGAACAAGACCATGATCGGCCGGGAGCTGCGGATGGTGGAGATGAAGCAGGAAGTCAACGCCCTCCTGGCGGAGCTCGGGCGGTCGAAGAGGTACGGGTGAAGCGCGCGGAACCGCGCGGAACATGTGGATCACGCGGAACACCGTGCGGAATTGTCGCGAAAGATGATGCGGAACTCGCGCTGAAGCTGAATCGAGGTAGCGCAGCATGAGTTCCACGTTGTATTCTGCGTCGTTCAGCGTTTCCTTCGCGTTGACGCTTTTTCGAATCCCTCCTATACTGCCGCTGCGAGGTTGATATTCCATGGCGCTACGTTGCGGTCTCATCGGTCTGCCCAATGCCGGAAAATCTACGTTGTTCAATGCTCTCACGCATGGTCATGCGGCGACGGCCGAATATCCGTTCACCACGATCGATCCGAACATCGGTGTCGCGACGGTACCGGATGCTCGTCTCGAGCGACTGGCTGCGGTGATTCCCCATGACAAAGTGGTGTCGACCAGCATTGAGTTCGTCGATGTTGCCGGATTGGTGAAAGGTGCCAGTCAGGGCGAGGGATTGGGCAATCAATTTCTCGCCAAAGTCGCCGAGGTCGATGCGTTGATTCATGTGGTGCGTTGCTTTGACGATGGACGGGTGCCGCACACGCTCGGTAGCGTCGATCCGGCGCGCGATGTCGAGTTGATTCAGATCGAGCTGCTGCTCAAGGATCTGGAGACGGTGGAGCGGGCGGCGGAGAAGCAGCGTAAGGTTGCCAAGGGCGGCAACGCCAAGGCGCAGGAGTGCGTGACGGCGATGGAGCAGCTGGCCGCCGGGTTCAAGCAGGGGGTGCCGGCGCGGAAGCAGCCGGTGATGACGGGATGGCGGGAGCTGGGGACTGGGTTTGAGCCGCTGACGGCGAAGCCGGTGCTGTACGCCGCCAACATTGGCGAAGGGGATATCGCCGGGGAGACGACGCCGGTGCTGGCGTTGCGGGCGTTGGCCGAGCGCGAGCAAGCGCAGGCGGTCGTCCTGGCGGCTAGGACCGAGGCGGAGTTGGTGGTGATGTCGACAGAGGAGCAGCAGTCGATGCGGCAGATGCTGGGGTTGACTGAGCCGGCGCTCGATCGACTGGTGCAGGCAGCGTACCGGCTGCTGGGGCTCATCAGCTTTTTCACGGCTGAGTCGCGCATCGTACAGGCGTGGACGGTGGCGCGTGGCACGAAGGCGCCTCAAGCGGCGGGTCGAATCCACACCGATTTCGAGAAAGGGTTTATCAAGGCCGAAGTCATCGGGTATGATACCTTCGTCCAGTGCGGGTCTGAGGCGAATGCGCGCGCGCAGGGTGTGTTGCGCACCGAGGGGAAGGAGTACGTTGTCCAGGACGGCGACCTGGTCCGGTTCAAATTCAGCGCGTAAATGTGGATTGCGGAATGGAGAATGCGGAAGACAGTGTATTCCGAGATCCGAATTCCGCGTTCCGGATGAAACGGTCAAGGAGGAGACGAATGGGAAGTCCACCAAGAAGAGTGAGAGAGCGGAAGCGGCGGAAGCGGTATTCGGGCAAGGCGCATCGCGCCAAAGGCCGCCGCGGGTAAAGCGTTAAGGCGGATACAAGACACAAGCTTCAAGATGCAAGGGGAAGAGCGATCTTTGCTTGTTGACCTTCGACCAATGATGTGACGTAGCCGTGTATTCGAGTCAGGGGTCACGAATCCAATGTCAGGGGTTATGCGAGGCGTTGCTTGAGTCTTGCGGCTTGAGTCTTGAGTCCGGGGTGTAGTATGGCCATCCATCCGACGGCAATCATTGGTCCGGAGGCGCGGATCTCGCCCGACGCCGAGATCGGGCCGTATGTGGTGATCGACGGGGCAGTGAGCATCGGGCCGCGCGTCAAGATCCTCGCCCATGCCCATCTCTCCGGCTGGACCGAAATCGGCGCCGAGACGCAGATCCACATGGGGGCGGTGGTGGGACACCTGCCGCAGGATCGGGCGTTTGCACCGTGTCGCAGCTTTTTGACGATCGGCGAGCGGAATGTCATCCGGGAGTATGCGACGATCCATCGCGGCACCCAGGAAGGATCGTCTACGATCATCGGTGACGACAACTTTCTCATGGCGTTCAGCCACGTGGCGCACAACTGTCAGATCGGCCACCGCGTCACGATCTGCAACGGCGTGCTGCTGGCTGGTTATGTCAGTGTTGGGGATGGGGCGTTCGTTTCCGGACATGCGGCCGTCCACCAGTTTGTGCGGATCGGGCGGCTGGCGATGATCGGTGGCTTGGCGCGCGTCAACCGCGATGTCCCGCCGTTCATGCTGGTGAAGGGTGATTCGGTGATTTGGGCGCTCAACGTGGTTGGTCTGCGGCGGGCGGGCGTGGCGCTCGGCGAGCGCCGGGCGTTGCGTCACGCGTTCCGGACGCTCTATCGATCAGAGTTGAATACGTCACAGGCGTTGGAGGCGCTGGAGCGGTCGGCTGATACCAACGAAGTGCGGGAGCTGGTGGCGTTCCTTCGGGTGTCGAAGCGCGGCGCGTGCCGCTACGTACGGGCGCAGGCAACATCAGAGGAGTTGGCGGCGTCTGTGGGTGACGACGACGTTATAGAATGATCACTGGTAGCAGGTGCGTGAAGCGTGAAGCGTGAAGCGTGAAGCGTGAAGCGTGAAAAACAAACCTCTTGGCGCTTCACGAACGACGAGCGACGCACGATGCTTCACGGGGTTTGAGTCGCTTCACGAGTGACGAACGACGGGGTTGCGATGTCACGCTGGCACACGGAATATCTCTGGTTCAATACGAAGCGGCATCGGGAGCTGGTTCGCGTTACCGATGAGGTGGAGCGGATTGTCGCAGCGTCCGGTGTCCAGGAGGGTATGGCGCTGGTGTCGGCGATGCACATCACGGCCGGTGTCTACGTCAACGATGACGAAGAAGGGTTGTTTCAGGATATGGAAGAATGGCTGCAGCGGCTCTGCCCCGAGGGTGTGGAATATCGTCATCATGCGACGGGGGAAACGAACGGCGATGCGCACTTGAAGAGTTTGCTGATTGGGCATCAGGCGTTAGTGCCGATCACTAAAGGGAAGCTGGATCTGGGGCCGTGGCAGCAGATCTTCTATGCCGAGTTCGATGGACAGCGCCGCAAGCGTGTGGTCGTCAAGGTTTGGGGGGAATAAGAACCGTGAATCGTCGTTCGTCGTTCGTCGATCGTGAAGATAGAGCAGGGAGTCTCTGCTCCGGATGGGCAACGTGTGCTTCTATCTCTGGCGTTGATTGGTTGTGGCTTTCGTGCGACGTGCGACGTGCGACGTGCGACGAGGTGTTCAATGGCGCCTGAATTGGTAGGGTATCTCATCGCGACGATGTCGATCGCGGGACTGCATGCGGTGCTGCCGACGCACTGGCTGCCATTTGCGTTGACCGGACGGGCGCAGCGCTGGTCGCGTGCGAAGACGGTCGGCATCGCTGCGGTGGCGGCGCTAGGGCATGTGTCGATGACGACGCTGCTGGGGTTCCTGACGGCGTGGATCGGGCTTGGGGTGTATCGCGTGGCGGCACGATTGGGTGAGTCGATGGGTGGGTGGTTGCTCATTGCGTTTGGCGTATTGTACTGCGCGCTCGATTTGCGCCACCTGGGCCACCGGCATTCGATGGACGTCGATTTCTCCGATGCGGCGGCGGTCTTCTCGTTCGTCCTGATGCTGGCGATCTCACCGTGCGTGGCGCTGCTGCCGATCTTCTTCGCCGCCAGTCCGCTCGGCTGGGGAGGAGCAGCGTTGATCGCGCTGGTCAACGTGGTGGTTACGGTACCGCTCATGGCGGGGATGGTGTGGGTGGCATCATCGGGACTGGAGCGGATCCGGCTGGCGTCATTGCAGCATCATGAACGGGTGCTTGTCGGCATCGTCATCATCGTGCTGGGCATCGGCGCGCTGTTGTGGAAGCACCATTAACGTCCGTCGTTCCCAGCACTCGATGACGAGTGACGGGTGACAAGTGACGCATAGCAACGATACTTCGTCTTTCGTCTCTTGTCTCTTGCCACTTGTCACAGATCTTCCGTTGCTTGTCACTCGTCACTTGTCCGTTGTCACGGTGTCGAAATGTTCACGCGCTGGCAGTATATCCGGTCGCACCTGAGTCCGCTGGACAAGGTTCTGGCGGTGCTGCGGGTCGTCGCGATCGCCGGAGGCTTGAGCTGGATGGTATTCAGCCCGCTCGAGCCGCTGCAGCGGCACCGGCTGTTGGTGTTGTTCTCGATGCTGTGTTTCTACAGCAGCGGCCTCTATCTGGCGATCTTTTTCCGGCCACAACTGGTCTCACGTTTCTATCTTGTCGCGTTCCTCGTTGATCTTTGGTTTCTTTTCTTCCTCGTTCGGCTGACCGGCGGCATCCATTCGCACTTCTATCTGGCATTCTATCTGCTCGTCGCGTTGCACGCGCTCTATTACGGGATTTGGTGGGGATTAGGCGTGGCGTGCGTCGCGACCGTCGTCTATCTGGCGAGCGATCCGCTCTGGTACACCGGGCTGGCGTGGACGGATCTGGCGTTGCGGATCGGCTTCCTGTTTCTCGTGGCGGTGTCGCTGGGGGCGTTGTCGGAGCGGGAGCGGAGGATGCAGGTGCGCATGCGGCAGGCGGAGCGGTTGGCGACGATCGGTCGGATGACGTCGATGATTGCGCATGAGGTGCGAAACCCCCTGAGCTCGATCAGTCTCAATACCGAACTGCTGCGCGACGCCTTGCTGCAGCCGGAGTCGTTCGTCGCCAACAAGGCGGTCGGGTTGGCCGACGCGATCCTGGCGGAGACGGATCGACTCAGTCGCGTGACGGATGAGTTTCTCCAGTACATGCGGATGCCGACGGTCAAACTGACGACGCAGCAGCTCAACGCGCTGGTTGCGGAGTTGCTGCAGTTCTTGACGCAGGAGTTGGCGCAGCGGCGGGTTGTGGTGGAACAGACGCTGAGCCCGGAGTTGCCGACGGTGTTGTGCGACGGGCAGCAGATGCGTCAGGTGTTGCTGAATGTGATCCGCAACGCGATGGAGTCGATGCCCGATGGCGGGATGTTGCGCGTCTCCACGGCGTGCTCGGCGCGCGATGCCGTGCTGCTGACGGTGTCGGATACCGGCGTCGGCATCAAGCGTCGGGATCGACGTCAGATCTTCGAGCCGTTCTACACCACCAAGTCGTACGGCACGGGGTTGGGACTGGCGGTCGTGCGGCAGATTGTCGATGCGCACGGTGGGGCGATTCGTTGCGACAGCCAGTGGGGGCTTGGCACCACGGTGACGATCACGCTGCCGGTCAAGCCGTGATTCGTCGTGCGCGGATCGTGAGACCGAGAAGCAAAGAATGACCAAAGGCAACTCGATCGTTGCTCGGCGGGGTCTGGCACTTTTCGAAGAAGTGCCTGACCCCATCGGGAAGGTTGCGGCGAAGCGGTAGGGTGGGCAGGGGTCTATGGCCGCACATCGCGCGGTTGACTCCGGTACGTCCGTCGATCAGTAGCATCTTTCAAACGCTGCGTGATTGACGGCTGCAGGGGACTGGCGGTATAACCGGGCCGATGAGGACCATGCTCTTTGTCTGTGTGGAAAACGCCGGACGCAGTCAGATGGCCGAGGGGTTCGCGCGAGCGATGGCGCAGGAGCGCGGGCTGCAGCTGGACGTGTGGAGCGCCGGCTCGCGCCCGTCCGGCCGGATCAATCCGGTGGCGGTGGCGGCCATGGCGGCCTACGGTATCGATATCAGCGTTCAGCGCTCCAAGGGATTGGACGCGTTGCCGAAGCAACGGTGGGATTATCTGGTGACGATGGGGTGCGGTGACGCGTGTCCGACCCTGGCTGCTCACCATCGGGAAGATTGGCAGCTGCTGGATCCGAAGGGGCAGGCGCTGGAGGGGGTCAGCGCGATCCGCGACGAGATCCGCAACCGGGTGAAAGAGCTGTTGGATCAGATCTCATAACCATCGCGCGCGTGCGTTGGGCGCTCTTTGGGTCAGCGGTGGAGGAGGGTGTGATGGTTGAATCCAAGAGATCGCGCGGAGCGGGGTCGACGAAGCGGATTCTGGTGGCCGATGACGATGCGGCATTCCGGACGGCGATGAAGATGTTGTTGGAGCGCGAGGGGTACGATGTGATCGACGCGGCCAACGGCGAAGAGGCGTTGACGCAGTGCCGGCGAGAGCCGGTCGATCTGGTGATCACCGATCTCTCGATGCCGAAGCAGAATGGCATGCAGCTGGTGGATGACTTGAAAGTGCTGTCGAAGACAACGCCGGTGATCGTGATCACGGCGTTTGGCGAGTGGGATACCTACGCCGAAGCGATCGGCAAGGGTGTGGTCGCGTACCTCGACAAGCCGGTGAAGAAGGACGAGGTGCTGCAACTCGTCCGCTCCACGCTGGGCGTTGCGAAAACATTGTGACAGGTGACGAGTGGCAAGTGACGGCGGGCGGTCAGCGATGAGCCGGTTGCTTGTCACCCGTCACTTGTCCCATGTCACAGGGGTGCTGGTGTGAAATCACGTGTGTTAGTCATCGACGATGATCCGGATATTGTGACGCTCGTGCGGTACAACCTGGAGAAGGAGGGGTGTGCCGTACTGACGGCCGGGACCGGCGAAGAGGGGTTGGAGGCGGCGCGGCGTCATGGCCCCGATTTGGTCTTGTTGGATCTGATGCTCCCCGGGCTCGATGGCACCGAGGTCTGCCGTCTGCTGCGGCAGGAGCCACGCACCGCCGCGATCCCGGTGATCATGCTGACGGCCAAGACGGAGGAGTCGGACATCGTGACCGGTCTGGCGCTCGGTGCCGATGACTATGTGACCAAGCCGTTCAGCCCGAAGGTGCTGTTGGCGCGGGTGAAGGCGGTGTTGCGGCGGCAGGAGCGGGCGGGTGCCGCGCACGATCTGCTGCGTTTGGGGAGTGTTCAGGTGGACGTCGGTCGGTACACCGTGACGGTGAAGGAGAAGCCGGTGGCGCTGACGACCAAGGAGTTTGAGCTGCTGCGAGTGTTGCTTGAGGCGCGTGGGCGGGTGCTCAGCCGGGATCGATTGCTGGAGCAGATCTGGGGGTATGATCGGTCGCTGGAGATCGAGACGCGAACGGTCGATGTGCACGTCGGCCAGCTGCGCAAGAAGCTCGGACCGGATGGCCAACGCATTGTGACGGTGAAGAACGTCGGATATCGCTGCGATGTGGATGACGAGTAGGGCGCGGCGGTTGGAGCGTCTGGTGCAGCGGGCGGAGGAGCTGGCGCGGGCTGAGGCGGCGGCCGGCGATTCGCTGGCCCGCCTGTCGACGGCGCTTGATGCGATCACCGAGCAGGTGCGTGACGGGTCGGCGGCACGTGTCGCTGAGGAGGCCGAGGTGGCGGCGATCCTTGCCGGCATGGTCGAGGGAGTCATTGCCGTCGATCGCGAGAGCCGTATCTTGATCGTCAATCCGGCGCTGGAGGCGATCTTCGGGATTCAGCGGTCGGTGGTCCTCGGCCACAGCGCGCTCGAGGCGATCCGCAACCGCGCCTTCAGTGAGATCATGGAGTTGGTGCTGCGCGAGGGGCGATCGGTCAGCCGGGAGCTGGAGATGCTGACGCCGATCGAGCGGGTGTTCCAGGTGCAGGCAGCACCATTGACGCAGCAGACTGAGACGGTCGGGGCGGTGGCGGTGCTGCATGATGTGACGGCGCTGCGGCGGCTGGAGGGGTTGCGTCGCGAGTTTGTGGCGAATGTATCGCACGAGCTCAAGACGCCATTGACTTCGATCAAGGGGTTTGTGGAAACGCTGCTTGATGGTGCGGTGGACGATCCAGCCAACAACCGGCGGTTCCTGTCGATCATCGCCGGTCACACCGCGCAGCTGACGCAGCTGATTGACGATCTCTTGTCGTTGTCACAGATCGAGTCTCAAGAGATGGGGCTGCGTCGTGAGAGTGTGCCGCTGCGGCCTGCGGTCGAGGAAGTGGTGCTGACGCTTCAACCGCAGATCGATCGGCGGCGGCTGTCGGTGCAGCTTGATGTGCCGGTGGCGCTGCCGTTGCTGCGGGCTGATCGCGACCGACTCAAGCAAGTGCTCATCAATCTGTTGGATAACGCCATCAAGTTCAACGTGGATGGCGGATCGATCACGGTCCGGGCTGCCGCGGGCGAGGGCGTGGCGGTGTTTCATGTGATCGATGCCGGCATCGGTATCCCGCCGGAGGATCTGCCCAGGATCTTCGAGCGTTTCTATCGCGTGGATAAAGCCCGTTCCCGACAGATGGGCGGCACGGGTCTGGGGCTGTCCATCGTCAAGCATATCGCCGAAGCGCATGGCGGCTCTGCATCGGTGCAGAGCCAGCTGGGTCTCGGCTCCACGTTCTCCATCCGCTGGCCCGTCGCGTAACTCCAGCCGCAAGCTTCAAGCTACAAGCTTCCGGTTAAGTCAAAAACGACCTCTGACATTCGACCTTTGACTTGAGATCATCGTGTGTCGTGATGCGTTCTTAGTCGAAAGCCGCCTCCGGTCTTACTTGTAGCTTGCAGCTTGGAGCTAGGGTGTTGCCATCTTGACCCGTGTCAGGATGCGGGTATACCATGCGTCGGTGGTGCGCACCGTCCGCGGGCGAGCGGATATTTCCTTCAGCGTTGGTGCAACGTATAAACGTATATCAGTGATCTTGAGTCGTGAAGATAGTCTGGAAGGGAGGCAGCATGCTTCAACTCTTTCTGAAAGGCGGCCCGATCATGTGGCCGCTCCTCATCACGTCGATTACCGCGTTGGCGGTGGTGATCGAGCGGATGCTCTTCATCGCGCGCGAGCAGCGCCGTCGGCAGCCAGAGCTCGTGGAGCAGATGCTGAGTAGTGTGGAACATGGGCATGTCGCGGCCGCCATCAAGGCCGGACAGGAGTCCGACGATTGTCTGGTGCGGGTGCTGGTCCATGGCCTCACGCACCGGCAGCGGTCGCTGTCCAACGCCCTGCTGCAGGCGGCTGGTCGGGAGTTGCAGCGCTTCAGTCAGGGATTACCGGCGCTCGACACCATCATCACGCTCGCTCCGCTCCTCGGGTTATTGGGCACGGTCACCGGGTTGATCCGGTCCTTCGGGCTCTTAGGCGCGCAGGAGTTGGAGGCGCCGACCGCCATCACCGGTGGGATCGCTGAAGCGCTCATCGCGACGGCCTTCGGCCTGGGCATTGCGATCATCGCGCTGATCCCGTTCAACTATCTGAACGCGCGACTGGAGGAAATCCGTCGTGAGATGGAGGATGTGTCGACGCACCTGGAGCTCTTGCTGATGGAGGAGCCGCGCCGTCCATGAGGATCCCGCGGCCATACGCCCGGCGGCGCGCCCGCATCGAAATCATTCCGTTGATCGACATCATGTTCTTTCTGCTGGCGACGTTTGTCATGGTGTCGCTGTCGATGATCAAGAATCGGGGGATTCAGGTGAATTTGCCGGCAGCGGAGACCGGTGTGGCGCAGGATGAGACGCGGACGTTCAGCGCCGTGACCGTCACGGCGGCCGGTACGTTCTATCTGGACCGGCAACCGATGAGCTTGCGGGCGCTGGAGACTCGCCTGGAAGAAATGAAGCAGGCCAATCCGGAGTTACAGGTGGTGATCCACGGCGACGAGCAGGCGATGTTCGGCGATGTGACCAAAGTGCTCGATCGGCTGCGGTTGATCGGGATTAGCGACGCCTCGATCCAGACGCGCAGCGCTCCCACATCCGGTCGGGAAAGTGTCCGAGGGAACTAGAGGGGTTGCGCATGATGTCGTCCGGGGAGATGGTGCCGACAGTTCCTGGTGATGGGCATCGGTTGATTGAAGAGTCAGCTTGCATCAGCGCTGCCGCACCCGGTTTCTTTACGGTCTGGGAAATGATGGTTGACAGCCGGATGTGATCCGTTATCATGAGGCCATGCGTAATCATCGAATCGCACAGCAAGCCATGTGCATGTGTACCTGCGGGATGATGTGTCCGCGCGGGGTGGGTGCTGTGCGGTCTGATGCTCATGCGTTAGTGTAATTCAGCGGTTGTTGTCAGATCATTACAGCGCCTATTCCGGTCAGCCGGGATGGGCGTTGTTGCTTTTTGCGTTCGGAGTAAAGGAGGAATGGGTAATGCGTCGGAATGCTGTGGTGTGGTCATGGGCGATGGGGATTGCAGCTTTCGTCGCTGCTGGGTTTGTGGGGGCGGCGGATCGGTCGGGAGTGACGCTGCTGAATGTGTCGTATGATCCGACGCGGGAGTTTTATCAGGAGTTCAACGAGGCGTTTGCCAAGCAGTGGAAGGCGAAGACCGGGCAGGATGTGAAGGTGAACCAGTCGCACGGCGGATCCGGCAAGCAAGCACGAGCCGTGATCGACGGGCTCCAGTCCGACATCGTGACGTTGGCGCTGGCGTACGATGTCGATGCGATCCATCGGAAAGCGGGGCTGATTCCGGCAGCGTGGCAATCGCGACTGCCGCATAACAGTGCGCCGTACACCTCGACGATCGTCTTTCTGGTGCGTACGGGGAATCCGAAGGAGATCAAGAATTGGGATGATGTGGTGAAGCCGGGTGTATCGGTGATCACGCCGAATCCGAAGACATCAGGCGGGGCGCGCTGGAATTATCTGGCGGCATGGGGTTATGCGCTCAGGCAATCCGGAGGGGATGAGGCGAAGGCGCGGGCGTTCGTGGGACAACTGTACAAGAACGTGCCGGTGCTGGATTCGGGAGCGCGCGGTTCCACGATCACATTTGTTGAGCGGGGGATTGGCGATGTGCTGCTGGCGTGGGAGAATGAGGCGTTGCTGGCGGTGAAGACGTTGGGTCAGGGGCAGGTGGAGATCGTGGTGCCGCCGGTCAGCATCCTGGCGGAGCCGCCGGTGACGCTCGTGGACAAATACGCCGACAAGCATGGCGCGCGCGCTGTAGCGCAGGCGTACTTGGAGTATCTCTACATGCCGGAGGGTCAGGAGTTGGCTGCCAAGCACTACTATCGCCCGCGGGATCTGCAGGTCGCGGCGCGGTACGCCAGCCAGTTTCCGTTGGTGGAGTTGCTGACGATCGAGGAGTTTGGCGGATGGCAGGGGGCACAGCAGACGCATTTTGCTGACGGAGGGGTTTTTGATCAGATCTACCAGCCGGGTGGTCGGTAATGGTTCGGGGAGGAATCTGTATAGAGTGATCGGGACGCCGCGGGGCCTGTCACCTTCGGGTTCTCCGTCGTCCTCGCGGCGCACCCCAGCTATCACTCTACGTTGATACCTCAGCGTTCGAGGCATCCACACGGTGGTCAAGACGTGGGGGAAGCGGCGTGGTGTGGAGCTGGGGGTCCCCGCGCCGCTGCGGGTGGCAGGGGGTCCCCACAAAGTACCGGAGCGGAGCGAGGACACTTCGTGGGGCAGGGAGGCCTCCCCTCCGGCGCCACCCGTGATTGGGAGGATACGGTTTTGAGAGGTGCTTGTCGTATGCGCAGCCGACGAAACATTCTGCCGGGATTCGGACTCACGATGGGATATACCCTGTTGTATCTGAGTCTGATCGTGCTGATCCCGCTCGCTGGTGCGTTCGTCAAGACGGTGACGCTCGGATGGGCGTCGTTCTGGCACATCGTGACTGATCCGCGCGCGCTGGCGTCGTATCGGTTGACGTTTGGCGCGGCGCTCGTGGCGGCGGTGGTCAACGCGTTCTTCGGTTTGCTAACGGCATGGGTATTGGTGCGGTATTCGTTCCCCGGGAAGCGGCTGGTGGATGCATTGATCGATCTGCCGTTCGCATTACCGACGGCGGTCGCGGGGATCACGTTGACCACCGTCTTCGTCAAGAGCGGCTGGATCGGTCAGTATCTGGAGCCGATGGGGATCAAGGTGGCGTACACGCCGCTGGGCGTAGTGGTGGCGCTGACGTTCATCGGGCTGCCGTTCGTGGTGCGCACCGTGCAGCCGGTGCTGGAGGATCTCGATCCGGAGATCGAGGAGGCGGCGACGAGTCTTGCTGCTAGCCGCTGGCAGATCTTCAGTCGCGTTTTGCTGCCGCATCTATGGCCGTCGGTGCTCACCGGCTTTGCGCTGGCGTTTGCGCGGGCGGTGGGGGAATATGGGTCGGTAATCTTCATCTCGGGCAATATGCCGATGCGCACCGAGATCACGCCGCTGTTGATCGTGACGAAGCTGGAGCAGTACGATTACGCGGGCGCCACGGCGATCGCAGTGGTGATGTTGGTGGTGTCATTTCTGCTGCTGCTGGCGATCAATCTGCTGCAGCGGTGGAGCGGCGCGAGGAGCGTAGGCGCATGAGCGGAGGTCGGTGATGGGCGGTGTGGTGGGATTGCGGGGCGTGTCATCGGTATCGGCGGATCGGCGCGGCGCTATGACCGAACCGGCGTTCGTCCGGTGGGTGTTGACCGGTCTCGCGTTGGCGTTCCTGGGGTTGTTCCTGCTGGTGCCGCTGGCGGTGGTGTGCGTTGAGGCGCTGCGTGGCGGCGTGTCAGCATATGTGGCGGTGATCACCGATCCGATCGCGCTGGCGGCTGTTCGTCTGACGCTGCTCACCGCGGCGGTCGCGGTGCCGTTGAATCTGGTCTTCGGCGTGGCGGCGGCCTGGGCCATCGCGAAGTTCGATTTTGTAGGGAAGCAGGCGTTGCTGACGCTGATTGATTTGCCGTTTTCCGTATCGCCGGTCGTGTCGGGGCTGATCTACGTGCTCCTCTTCGGTGCGCAGGGGGCGCTGGGGCCGTGGCTGGCGGCCCGCGACATCTCGATTATCTTTGCGGTGCCCGGGATTGTGTTGGCAACCCTCTTCGTCACGTTTCCCTTCGTGGCGCGCGAGCTGATCCCCGTGATGCAGGCGCAGGGTATCGAGGAGGAGGAAGCGGCGCTGACGCTCGGGGCCGGCGGATGGCAGACATTCTGGCGGGTGACGTTGCCGAATATCAAATGGGGCTTGCTGTACGGCGTGATCTTGTGCAACGCGCGGGCGATGGGGGAGTTTGGCGCGGTCTCCGTGGTGTCAGGGCATATCCGTGGCGTGACGAACACGCTGCCGTTGCATGTGGAGATTCTGTACAACGAGTATCAGTCGACTGCGGCGTTCGCGGTGGCGTCGCTCTTGGCAATGCTGGCGTTGGTGACGTTGGTCGCCAAGCATCTGGTGGAGTGGCAGGTGCGGCGATCGCTCGCGGACGCGGCGCATCGGTCAGCGCAGGCAGCACGTGGAGCGGAGGTCGCATGAGCATCGAAGTCCGGAGTATCGTCAAGACGTTCGGGAATTTCACGGCGCTCCAGGACGTCAGTTTGCGCGTGCCAACGGCGAAGTTGGTGGCGTTGCTGGGGCCGTCGGGCTCCGGCAAGACGACGCTCCTGCGGATCATCGCGGGGTTGGAGACGCCGGATAGCGGTGAAGTGCTGTTCGATGATGCGGACGCGACCGGTCGGAGCGCGCGCGAGCGGCGAATCGGATTCGTCTTTCAGCACTACGCGCTCTTCCGGCATATGAGCGTCTTTGAGAATGTGGCGTTCGGGCTGCGGGTGAAGCCGCGGCGCGAGCGGCTGTCGGATGCGGCGATCGCGGCCAAGGTGCGCGAGCTGTTGGAGTTGGTGCAGCTGGAGCGTCTGGCGGGACGCTATCCATCGCAGCTGTCCGGTGGGCAGCGGCAGCGGGTCGCGTTGGCCAGGGCATTGGCGGTGCAGCCGAAGACATTGCTGCTGGATGAGCCGTTCGGTGCGCTCGATGCCAGGGTCCGACAGGAGCTGCGGCGGTGGTTGCGTCGCCTGCATGACGAGATTGGCATTACGAGCGTCTTCGTCACGCATGACCAGGATGAAGCGCTGGAGCTGGCGGATCAGGTGGTGGTGTTGCGGGAGGGGCATGTCGAGCAGGTCGGCACGCCGGAGGAAGTGTACCAGCATCCGGCTACGCCGTTCGTCTACCAGTTCCTGGGTAATGTCAATTTCTTCCACGGGAGGATTGAGGGAGGTACGGTGCATTTGGCTGACTTCGCGGTTGGCTTGCCTTCGAGTGCGCCGTCGGGTGCTGCCGCAGCGATCGCGTATGCCCGCCCCCACTTGCTGGAGATTGACTACGAGCCAAGCTCGCGCTCGCACTTCCCGGCGACGATCCGTCACATCAATGCGGCCGGTTCCGTCGTGAAGGTCGAGCTCTCCACGGAGGCGGGGACGGTGGTGCATGTCGAGCTGTCGCAGGAGCGGTATCGACTGCTTGCGTTGCAGCGTGGCGCCAAGGTCTTCGTGAGCGTCAAGGAGATGCGCGTTTTCACCACGCCGGATGGCGTGGGTGGCGAGGGGATCTGAAGCCGCAAACAAGCTACAAGCCGCACGCTTCGAGCTACGAGACGCGAGTGACTGCGACATAGGACTTTCGACATTTGACCTCAAACTCTTGATCCCTGCCAACTAATCAAAGTCTTAGGTCAAGAGTCGAAGGTCAGAAGTCGCCTACCGATCTGCTGCGCATCTGCGGTTTTCCTCGGAGCTCGAGTCTCGTGGCTCGAGTCTAGTTTCCTTGCCTGAAATTTACACTCCTTCGCTTGCTGCTTTACACGCTACGCGTAAAGTTGCAACGTGTTTTGCGCTCGTTCCACCGTGAATCCTGCATACGATCGCCAAATGTTGCTTGAGGGCGTGAAGTCTCAAGTGACACAGTTGCAGGAGCTTGTGTGGCATCTGGAGGCGGACGGTGCGGCAGGAACGGGCGATTATCGATTCTGTGCGACGCAGTTGCGGAGTATCGCACGCCAGTTGATGTGGTGGCATACGGTTGGTCTGCAGCTCGAGGCGCTGTATCGTGTTGACGCGCCCCGTACGGCGGCTCGAGATGGTGAGCCAATGGTTGGGCATTCGGTCTGATCTCTGATCAAGCAAGGGGAGGGGTGAGCTATGAGGCGTTATCTGGTGGTATGGGGTGTGGCGGCGCTACTGGCTGGATGGCTAGGGATGCCATCGACGGCGTCAGCAGCCACGGTGACGGACCGGCTGGTCGATCTGCTGGTGAAGAAGGGGATCGTCAGCTCCATGGAGGCGAACGAGCTCCGCTCGGAATTGAGCAACGAGCAGGCGCGGGCTGACAAGGAGCTGCCGAAGCGGATCGATGTCGAGCACGTCCAGAAGATGAAGTGGTTCGGTGACTTCCGGCTGCGGCACGAGATGCAGAATCGGACGCTACAGACCACCCGAAACCGCGAGCGCTTCCGCTTCCGCGTCGGCTTCAAGGCGGACATCAACGAGAAGCTGAAGGGGCAGTTCCGCTTGGCCTCGGGCGCTACCACTGAGGGAACCTCAACCAACCAGTCGTTCACCGATTCGTTCTTCAAGAAGAGTATCACCATCGACCAGGCGTACCTCGCCTACACACCGCTGACAGGCGTGGAGGTAGTCGGTGGAAAGTACGATGTCCCGTTCTTCGCCAACACGATCAAGGAGAATACGATCTGGGACAGTGATGTCACGGCGGAAGGGGTGTCGATCAAGCTCTCCAAGAAGTTCGGCGAGAACTCGTGGACACCGCACTTCATGGTTGGTGCGTTCGCGTTGGATGAGAGCGGTACGGAGAGCGAAGACCCAGGCCTCTTCTCCGGTGAAGCAGGCATCGAGATCGATCCGTGGGTTGATGCGGAGAATCCGTTCCGCGATGCGTTCAAGGTCAACATGTCGGCGGCGTACCACGACTACACCAACGTCCAGGGCAAAACGCTCGATGCCGGACTGCTCGGTAATAGGGGGCTGGGTAGCTCGACGACGATCTATCGGTACGACTATGACATCCTGAACATTACCGCCAAATTGTCGAGCGCGTTGAAGAGCGTACCGGTGGCGTTGGTCGGAGACTTCTCCGACAACACCAACGCGCCGGACGAAGATCGGGCGTGGATGGGTGGCGTCGAGTTGGGGGCTACGAAGAATCCGGGCGATCTGATGCTCGCCGCATACGCCAAGAAGCTGGAGCGGGATGCGGTGCTTGGGGCGTTCGCCGACTCAGACTTCGGCGGTGGCGGCACCAACCACCAAGGTTTCATCGCGCTCGCGGCGTACCAGGTGGCGAAGAACACCACCGTGAGCGCCAAGTGGTTTGAGACCGATCAGTCCAATGGTTCGAAGGCCAACAACGATACGTTGCAGGTTGATGCTGTGGTGAAGTGGTAAGGTATTTTCCATTGGGTGTGGCAGGTGGCAACAAGCATTGGCGGTAAGACGCCGGTTCAGGTGAAAGGGAGGGCGAGCATGAAGAGCATGACAACATTGGCGGCACGGATGTTGGGCATCGTGACGGCGGTAGCGATGGTGGTCGGCGGGATTGCCACCGTCTCGGCAGGACAGAACCTCACCATCAAGGGATCGGACACGATGGTGATTCTTGGGCAGCGTTGGGCGGAGCGTTACATGAATGCAAACCCCGGCGTTGCGATTCAGGTGACGGGGGGCGGATCGGGCACGGGGATTGCGGCGTTGCTCAACAAGACGACCGATATCGCGAACTCCAGCCGTCCGATCAAGGACAAAGAGCGGCAGGATGCATTGAAGAACGGTGTTGAGGCGTACGAGTATCGGGTGGCGATGGATGCGCTGGCTGTTGTGGTGAATGCGCAGAATTCGATCAATGAGCTGACGATGAAGCAGGTGATGGGGATCTATATCGGCGCGATCAACAACTGGAAGCAGGTCGGTGGGCCGGATGCGTCGATCCTGCGGTACTCGCGCGAGTCGAACAGCGGCACCTACGTTTTCTTCAAAGAGCACGTGTTGCAGAACAAGGATTACGCCGCTGATTGCCAGACAATGCCGGGGACGAGCGCGGTGTCCGAGGCCGTGTCGCGGGACGCGGGGGGTATCGGGTATGGCGGCGTTGCCTACTTTGCGTCGCAGCCGTCGTTGAAGATTCTGGCGATCAAGAAGGACGAGAACTCGCCGGCTATCTATCCGTTGCTGTCGAACGGGCAGATCGACTTCCCATCGGTCTGGGAGGAGCGCTATCCGATCGCTCGCTTCCTCTTCATGTACACGGCGGGGAAGCCGCAAGGGGTGACGCGCGAGTACCTTGACTGGATCCTTGGTCCCGAGGGGCAGCGCATCGTTGACGAAATCGGCTACGTGCCGCTGGCCGGCTGATTGCCGGTGGCGATGCAGTTAGCATAGTGTCGTAAGCGAGGATCAGCTTTCCGGTAGCCGTCATGGTCTGCCGGGAAGCTGATCGGTGTATTTGGCGTATGAAGCGAGGGCGGGTGATTAAATGCCGCAACTGCTTATCGAGAAGCGGAAACCGATGCGTCCGATAGTGTCTGTTCAACGAGAGAACACTGCACCGTTGCCGGGGTTGGAATCGCCGAGTATCGAGGTGCGGCAGCGTATGGCAGAGCATCGGCGTCAGACGCTGCGCCGTCAGCAATTTCGCGAGCGACTGATCGAATGGTTCCTCTTTCTGAACGGTCTGATCGCGGTTGTGGCGATCGTGCTCATCTTCGTTTTTCTCTTTCGTGAAGGGTTCAAGGCGTTTCAGGAGATTCATCCCGGTCGTTTCCTCGGCCATATGGATGTGGATTTCTGGACCGAGCAGCCGATCTTCAAGATGACCTGGCAGCCGGTGGGCGACAACTCCAAATATTCGATCATCCCGTTGATCTGCGGGACGTTTCTCGTTGCGGTGCCAGCCACCGTTCTGGCGGGTCTCCTCGGTGTTGGGTGCGGGATCTACTTGGCAGAGTTGGCGTCGCCCAGAGTGCGTGAGATTGCCAAGCCGGTTGTTGAGCTTCTGGCAGGTATTCCATCGGTAGTGCTCGGGTTCTTCTGTCTTGCCGTGTTGGCGACGTGGATGCAGAATCTGTTGCACACGACGTTTCGGTTGAACGCGGCGGTCGGCGCGGTGGGGGTGGCGGTTGCAATCATCCCGGTGATCGCATCGGTGACGGAGGATGCGTTGCGAGCCGTGCCGGACGATTTGCGCGAAGCGGCGCTCGGCTTGGGGGCGACGAAGGGCGAGACAATTGTGCGCGTGTTGGTCCCGGCGGCAATCTCCGGTATCACGGCGGCGGTGCTGTTGGGACTCGGTCGAGCGATCGGCGAAACGATGATCGTGCTGATGGCGACGGGAAACGCGGGGCTGGTCACGGCCAATCCGTTCTCAAGTGTCCGAACGATGACGGCGACGATCGCGGCTGAGTTGGGCGCTGTGGCGCAGGGTAGTGAGCAGTATCAGGCGTTGTTTCTGGTAGGGGCGATTCTCTTTGCCATCACATTCGTGTTGAACCTAGTGGCTGAGGTGGTAGTCCATCGGATGCGGAGTCAGTTGAAGCTATGACATTGAAGCGACGGATACTGTCGGTGGCTTTGCAGGGGTTGACGCGCGGAGCGATCACCGGTGTGCTGCTTGCGCTGGTGCTCATCATCGGCAATATCGCTTGGCAGGGGCACGGAGTGATTTCGTGGGAGTTTCTGACGGCGAAGCCAGTGGAAGGCATGACCGAGGGTGGGATCTTTCCATGTATCTTCGGGACGATCTGTATCACGGTATTGATGATCCTGTTCGTGATGCCGCTGGGGGTGTGCGCGGCGATCTATCTGGTGGAGTATTCCGGTAAGTCGCGGTTGGCGCGGGTCATCCGCGCGGCGGTTAACAATCTGGCCGGGGTACCGTCGATTGTGTTTGGTCTATTTGGCGTCGGGTTTTTTGTGCTGTTTCTTGGACGCGGGATCGATCATGTGTTCGGGCTGCCGCTGATGTTTGGGCAGCCGGCGATGGTCTGGGCGGCTGCGACGCTGAGTCTTCTGGTGCTACCGGTGATCATTGTGACGACGGAGGAGGCATTGCAGGCGGTGCCGCAGAGCCATCGAGAGGCGGCGTACGCGCTGGGGGCGACGCGATGGCAGATGGTGCGTCGCGTGGTGCTGCCGCAGGCACGAGCCGGCATGTTGACGGGAGCGATTCTGAGCGTCAGCCGCGGTGCGGGGGAGACGGCGCCGATCCTCTTCACCGGCTGTGCCTATTTCCTGCCGCGATTGCCGATCGTCCATCTGCCGGTGCTGAACATCCCGGTGATCAATCCGCTCGACCAGTTTATGGAGCTGTCGTATCACATCTTTATCATGGCGACGCAGTCGACCAACGCCATTCTGACGCGGCCGATTCAGTATGGCACGACGCTGGTGTTGTTGGGGCTGACGTTTCTGCTGAATCTGGCGGCGATCGCGCTACGGGCGAAGTTTCGTCGGAAGGCGAGGGTAGCGGCATAATGTCAGGCGTTACCGTTTCTACTTCGGCTGGATCTATACAAATGGTGCAGCCGGTCAAGTCGAAGATCGAGATCCAGAAGCTCCAGTTTGCCTATGGTGGGTCATCATCTTGGGTGCTGAAGGGCATTTCTCTGGATATTCCCGACCGTCGGGCTACGGCGATTATCGGGCCATCAGGATGCGGCAAGTCGACGCTCATCAAATCGGTCAATCGGATCTCGGAAGTTGTGCATCGGGTGAAGGTGGAGGGCGCGGTTTTGCTTGATGGGCGAAGTGTCTATGCGCCGGATGTCGATCTGGTGGATTTGCGACGACGCGTGGGCATGGTGTTCCAAAAGCCCAATCCCTTTCCCAAAAGTATCTTTGATAACGTCGCGTTTGGGCCGAGCATTCACGGGTTGGCGAAGCCGCAGGAGCTGGCCGGGATTGTCGAGCGGAGCTTACGCCATGCGGCGTTGTGGGATGAGGTGAAGGATCGGTTGCACAAGAGCGCTCTGGAGCTGTCTGGTGGACAGCAGCAGCGGCTCTGCATTGCGCGGGCGCTGGCGGTCGATCCGGAAGTGATCTTGATGGACGAGCCGTGTTCGGCGCTCGATCCATTGGCGACGACGAAAATCGAGGAGTTGATCCACGCGCTCAAGAATGAGTACACGATTCTGATTGTCACGCACAACATGCAGCAGGCGGCGCGCGTCTCCGACTGGACCTGCTTCCTCTACAACGGCGAGCTCGTGGAGTTCGGCCCGACCGAGAAACTCTTCACCATGCCCGATCATCCGATGACCGAGCAGTACATCACCGGCCGGTTCGGGTGAGAACTGCGGCTACCAGCTCCAAGCCGCAGGTGCTCGTAGCTCGTAGCAATCTGTTCCTTCCAGCAGCTTTTCCCACAGTTTACATATTCTTTACATTTCTATTACGTTCAATCCGTACCCTAATCTGAAGATAGAAAATGACAGGAGGGGACGGCATGCTATCCATGAAATCTTTGACTCGATTGGCCGGTGCACCTGTTTTAACAGCCGTGCTAACCAGTATGTGTTGGTGGAGTCTGGCATCGGCAGCGCCAGGATTGATCCAGATCAAGGGATCGGACACGATGGTCAACCTTGGGCAAGCATGGGCTGAGGCGTTCATGCAGCAGCATCCCGACGTGAGCATCGCGGTGACTGGTGGCGGATCAGGGACCGGTATTGCGGCGCTCATCAATGGCACCTGCGATATCGCTCAGTCTTCTCGTGAAATCACGCCGCATGAAACGGAGTTGGCTGGTCGCCAGGGACACCAAGTCTTCGGCTATCCGGTAGCGATTGATGCTCTGGCAGTCGTCGTGCATTCCTCCAACACGGTCTCGTCATTGACGCTCGATCAGCTATCGCAGATGTTCTCCGGCCGCATCACCAACTGGAAAGAGGTGGGCGGTGCGGATCAGCCGATTCTGCTGCTGTCACGCGAGCGCAACTCGGGCACGCATGTCTACTTCCTGGAGCATGTGGTGCGACGCGGCGAAGCCAAGAGTCCGTTGGAGTTTGCCGCTGAGGCGTTGATGCTGCCGTCGTCACAGTCTATTGTCGAAGAAGTGGCTGCTAGTCGTGGGGCGATCGGTTACGTGGGCATCGGCTACGTGACTCCGGCGCTCAAGGTGTTGGCGGTGGCGTCATCGGGTGGGGCGGAGGCTGTCCACCCCGGGATTGAAGAGACGATCTCGGGACGTTATCCGATCGCCAGACCACTCTTGTTCTTCATGCCTTCGTTGCCGGATGGTTCGCTCAAGCAGTTCATCGAGTTTGTCTTGAGTGATGAGGGGCAGGCGGTTGTGCAGGAGATGGATTTCGTCCCGCTGCCGGCTGATCAGCGTCGTTTGGTGGTGTCATGACCGATCGCATTGGCAATGCTGCGGTGTCACCTGCTGGGTTTGACACATCGGGTGGCGCGGCGGTCGGCAACGCTCCTTTGAGGCCGTCATCCGCATCAGTCCGACGCTCTGCCGTGCATCCTTGGGAGCGGATGCTTGAGAGCGTAGTCTTCATCGCCGGCCTGGCGTCCATCGCGATCGTTGCGCTGATCTTCGGTTTTCTCCTGAAAGAAGGATGCTGGATTTTCCGGAGTGTCTCGCCGGCGGCGTTTCTGGGTGGCGCCCATTGGTATCCGATCTCCGATCCACCCCGCTTCGGGATCTTGCCAATGATCCTCGGCTCCCTCTGGGTGACGGTGGGAGCGGTGGTGATTGCGGTGCCGCTCGGCTTGGCGACGGCGATCTACATTGCCGAGGTGGCGTCCCCGCGGTTGAAGGAAGGCTTGAAGGTGGGTGTCGAATTGCTGGCGGCGATCCCGAGCATCGTGCTGGGGTTTATCGGTATCGTGACGTTGGCGCCGCTCGTCAAGCATCTCTTCCGATTGCCGACGGGACTGACAGCGATGTCCGGTTCGATCATGCTGGCGTTCATGGCGATGCCGACGATCGTCAGCATTATCGAGGATGCGTTGACGGCGGTGCCGAGATCGTATCGCGAAGGATCGCTGGCGCTGGGGGCGACGAAGTGGCAGACCATCCGGCACATCCTGTTGCCGGCGGCATCCTCGGGGATCGCGGCTGGAGTCATGCTGGGGATTGGGCGGGTGCTGGGGGAGACGATGGCGGTGATGATGGTGACCGGCAACGCGGCAGTCATTCCGCATACGCTGCTGCAGCCGGTGCGTACGATGACGGCGACGATTGCAGCCGAGATGGGTGAGGTGGTGCGTGGCGGCGACCATTACTACGCGCTGTTTGGGATCGGGTTAGTGTTGTTCCTCATCTCGTTCGGTGTCAACCTGGCGGCCGGAATCTTTCTGCAGCGGCGGAGAGTATAGCGCGTGGGCATGCATCCGAAGACTGTAGAGCGTCTGGCGTTCGGAGCGTTGCTGGTCGCATCGCTGATTGTGTTGCTGCCGGTGGCGGTGATTCTGGCGACGATCGTCGTGCGCGGCGGTGGGGCGATCACCTGGGAGTTTCTGACGTCGATGCCGCGCATGGGGATGCGAGCAGGCGGCATCTTTCCAGCGATCATTGGCACCTGCTATTTGGTCACTGGGGCGCTGGTGGTGGCGCTGCCGCTCGGGGTGGCAGCGGCGATCTATCTTTCCGAGTACGCGCGCCCGGGTCCGTTGCGCCATGTCATTGAGGTGGCGATCGTCAATCTCGCCGGTGTGCCATCGGTAGTGTTCGGTCTCTTCGGACTCGCGCTCTTCGTGACGTTCTTCCGGTTTGGCGTGTCGCTGGTGTCTGGTTCGCTGACGCTGGCGGTGATGATTCTACCGGTGATCATCACGACCTCGCGTGAGGCGTTACAGAGCGTGCCGGTATCGTTCCGGCAGGTCAGCCTGTCGTTAGGCGTCACGAAATGGAGTACGATCCGCCATGCGGTATTGCCCAACGCGCTGCCGGGGATTCTGACGGGTGCTATCTTGGGTCTGAGTCGCGCCGCTGGTGAGACCGCGCCGATTCTGTTCACCGTGGCGGCGTTCTATTTGCCGCGCTTGCCGCAGTCGATCTTCGATCAGGCCATGACGCTACCGTATCACCTCTATGTGTTGTCCACGCAGGTGCCGAACGTCAAGCCGGCGATTCAGTACGGGACGACACTTGTACTGGTGGGATTGATCGTGCTGATGAACGTGGTGGCGATCATCATCCGCTCGCGCCTGCGGAGGCGGCGAACATGGTAGCGACCTCGTCGCCCATTCCTTCAGAGCTGACTGAGTCGATGCGTGTGGCAGCGGCGCGGGTTGCGACGATTCCTGCGGCGTCAACCGCACGCGCAAAGATGGAGGTGGCCGATCTCTGGATTCGATATGGATCGGCCGAGGCGGTCAAAGGTGTCTCCTTGACCGTGCGCGAGCATGAGATCCTCGGCATCATCGGCCCAGCAAACAGCGGCAAGACCTCGTTCCTTCGCTCGCTCAATCGGCTGAACGATCTCGAGACGGGGTATCGATCATCAGGGCAGGTGTTGCTCAACGGTCAGGACACTCGTCGATTGAACGTCGATGAGCTACGACGCCGCATCGGCATGGTGTTCGCATTGCCGGTGGTGTTGCCGATGTCGATCTTCGACAACGTGGTCTATGGCCCGCGGCGGCATGGCCTGCGCGATCGTCGCGCCCTCGCGGAGCTGGCGGAACAGGGTTTGCGCTCCGCGTATCTCTGGGAGGAGGTGAAGGATCGCTTGCGCGAGCCGGCGAGTCATCTCTCCGGTGGTCAGCAGCAGCGGCTTTGCATCGCCCGAACGCTGGCGGTCGACCCGGAGGTGATTCTCTTCGACGAGCCATGCTCCGGGCTCGATCCGATCTCGACGGCCAAGGTGGAGGAGGCAATGCTGGCGCTCAAGCAGCGCTACACGCAGATTCTCGTGACGAACAATACCAAACAGGCGGCGCGCGTCTGCGATCGCGTGGCATTCTTTCTGATGGGGGAGCTCGTGGAGCTCGATGAGACCAGCCGTCTCTTTACCAAGCCGAAGGATACGCGTACCGAAGGGTATATCGAGGGGCGGTTCGGGTGAAAACGGTGACGGGTGACAAGTGACGGGCGGTGGGTGGTGAGCGGTACCTGCGAGGATTTCTCTATGCATTTTTACGTGTCACTTGTCACCTGTCCTTTGTCACAGGTGTTGACCTATGCATCCCGTAGTCATTGATCGGTTCAGTTTGTTCTACGGCGGTTTCCAGGCGCTCAAGTCGGTGAGTATGACCGTGCGGGCACGAGCGATTACGGCGATCATTGGGCCATCTGGTTGCGGCAAGTCAACGCTTCTGCGCTCCATCAATCGCATGAACGATTTGATCGGCGGCGTTCGCACCGAGGGAGATATTCAGGTGGATGGCCGATCGATCTATCACGACGGCTTTGACCTGTTGGTGTTGCGGCAGCGGGTTGGGATGGTGTTCCAGCGGCCGAATCCGTTTCCGCTGTCGATCTTCGACAATATCGCCTACGGTGCGCGCATCCGAGGCGCCCGCAACCGTGATGCGCTGGAGTCGCTCGTCGAGTCGAGTCTTTCTTCAGTATTGTTGTGGAGCGAGTTGAAGGATCGGCTGGGGCGTTCGGCGCTGGGGTTGTCGCTGGAGCAGCAGCAGCGGCTCTGCATCGCCAGGACGCTGGCGGTGAAGCCGGAAATCATTCTGATGGATGAGCCATGCTCGGCGCTCGATCCGTTGGCGACGGCCGGCATCGAAGAGCTCATGCGTCAGCTGAAGCAGCAGTACGCCATCGTGATTGTCACTCACAATATGCAGCAGGCGGCGCGCGTCTCAGACGATACCGGCTTTATGTTGCTGGGGGAATTGATGGAGTTCGGCCCGACCCAGAAACTCTTCACTGCGCCGGATCAATCCGTGACTGAGCAGTACATCACCGGCCGTTTCGGCTAAAACCTCCGCTTCAAGCCTCAAGCTACAAGCTTCAAGTAACATCCAACAACGTGGACGCGCGACTCAAGCCGCAAGACCCGGGCTTCATTTTCGCGTGGCATGGGAGTTCAGACGCCGATCCAGGCTTGCGGGGCTGAAGCTTGTGTGTGCTGTGATCAGCTAGACAGAGGTCAATGTGGTTTTGCTTCTACTTGTAGCTTGCGGCTTGAAGCTTGAGTCTGGGTTTGCTCAGTTGCTCGCGGCGGCGGGGAAGGAGCGCTCCAGGTGAGTGAGATTCCGGGCGACATGGCGGAGACGGTGACGGAGCGTGTCGCGGTCTCCCGCGGGCAGCATTTCCGAGTGCTCCAGGTGTGTCAACGGTGCGCAGAGTGTTCTCGTTTCCATCCTGAGATTGCAGATCAACAGCTCTAGCTCTACGTCAGACATCGATTCCTCCTCGTGAGTTCCTGTTTCTGTTGGATCAGAGAAAACATAGCGCGCAGATGTCAATCTGCCATCGTCTGTCAGTAACGTTCATGCAAATGATGTCGGTCATTCGGGAGAAGGAGTCGTTGCGGTTGTCATCGGGCTGTGTGAGATTAGTGATAACCGTGGAATTTGCGCGAATTTGACGCCTGTTTGACATGGAAGTATAGGAGATTGTCTATCGTTGTCGACGGGTATTCGGACGGATTGATCGAGTCGCGAGCGTTCGATACGGTGAATCCTGTGCTACAATACAACTGGATTTATCGGATCCGGAAGGGTGCCTGGTGGTGGGAAGCTAGCTGCTAGCGCAGCGTATTCTGTGTTTGCTGATTGCGAAGTATGGCAGTAGCGTTGGGGCGGAGGCGTCAGGCAGCATGCGATTGGCATCAATCGATCTGGGGACCAACTCGATCCACCTGTTGGTGGTGGAGGCGAAGCGGCACGCGGCATTTGAGGTGTTGGCGCACGAGAAGGAGATGTTGCGGATCGGGGACACCGTGCTGCCAAGCCGCCGGATCTCACAGCGGACGATGCGCGAGATCGTGGAGCTGCTGCGCAAGTTCCGGCTGATGGCTGAGCAGCTCAAGGTCGACAAGTTGATCGGCATCGCGACCAGCGCTGTGCGGGAGGCGACCAACGGCGGTGAGCTGATCGACCGGCTGGAGCGCGAGGCGGGAGTGACCGTCCGTATCGTGACGGGGCGAGAGGAAGGGCGGCTGATCTATCTCGCCGTGCGCCACTTCATCGATCTGCGGGACCGGAAGGCGTGCATCGTCGATATCGGTGGCGGGAGTGTCGAGTGCATGGTCGCCAGCGCCGAGCGGCTCGAGTTTGTCGAGAGCCTGCGGCTCGGGACGGCGCGGTTGCGCGGGCGGTTTATCGAGCACGATCCGATCGGGCGCGAGGAGCGGGAGCGGTTGCTGGCGCATATCAGTCGGACGCTCGATCCGGTGTGTGAACAGGCGCGGCGGGATGGGCCGCAGATCATGGTAGGGACGTCGGGGGTCGTTGGTCATCTGGTCGGCGTTGCGCATCACCGGCGCACCGGAGCGTTGCCGGAAGCGTTCAACAGCGTGACGGTGCAGCGCAAGGAGCTGGAGGAGCTACGGGATTGGCTAGAGACGTCGACGGAGGCGCAACGTCAGAAGCTTCCGGGCGTTGAGGCGCGCCGTCAGGATCTGTTGTTGCCGGCGGCGTACGTGCTGTGTCGTTTGATGGAGCGGATGGAACTGTCGGAGTTGATCTATTGCACCGGCTCGATCCGCGAGGGTATTCTCTACAACTATATCAATCGGAACCGGAAGAAGTTGATTCTGCTGGGTGGGGCGCGGAGCGTGCGAGAGCAGAGCGTGCTGGCGCTGGCGCAGAACTGCCGGTTTGAGCGGGTGCATGTGTTCAAGGTGGAGCAGCTGGCGCTGATGTTGTTCGATGGGCTGGCGCCGCTGCACGGGCTCGGCGCGCCGGAGCGGGAGTTGCTGCGCTACGCCTGCTGGCTGCATGACATCGGTCAACACATCAGCTACGAGGATCATCAGAAGCACTCGTACTACTTGATCAAGCACGGAGTGCTGCGGGGATTCAACGCGGATGAGATCGAGCTGATGGCGAATCTCGCCCGCTACCATCGCAAGGGGAAGCCGAAGAAGACGCACGTCAACTATGCGCGTTTGGAGAGCGGCGACCGTCGGCGGGTGCAGAAGCTGGTGGCGATCCTGCGGGTAGCGGATGCGCTCGACCGGAGTCATTTCGGCGTCATCGACGAGCTGCGGGTGAAGGTCAACGAGCGGACGGTCGTGCTCGAGCTGGTATCGAAAGATGATCCAGAGCTGGAGTTGTGGGCGGTGCAGCGCAAGGCCGCTGAGTTCTTCCGCGAGGTGTACGAGAGAACGTTGGAGTGTCGTTTGGCGTCGACGCCGGAGGAGGCAGCGACGGCCGATCGTGTGACCACGGAGAATGCCGCCAATGGACGCGTTCAGTCAGCCGCATCGGTATCCCGGTAAGCTCTTCATCGTCGAGGGGATCGACGGTTCCGGCAAGAGCACGCAGGTGAAGCTATTGCACCGGTGGCTCAAGGCCCGCGGTCACACCGTCTTCTTCACCGAATGGAACTCCTCGGCGCTGGTCAAGGAAACGACGCGCATCGGCAAGAAGAAGCGGGTGCTGACGCCGACGACGTTCAGCCTGCTGCACGCCACCGACTTCGCCGACCGGCTCTTCTACAATATCATCCCGCCGCTCAAGGCAGGGATGGTTGTGCTGGCTGATCGGTACGCGTATACGGCGTTTGCCCGCGACGTGGTACGTGGCGTGGACCCTGCGTGGGTGCGCCAGCTCTACGGCTTCGCGATCAAGCCGGACATCGCGTTTTACTTCCGCGTGCCGGTTGACGTGTCGATCGGGCGCATTCTCTCGGGGCGGCAGGAGATCAAGTACTACGAGGCGGGGATGGATATGCGGTTCAGCGATGATCCGGTGAAGAGCTTCAGCGAATTTCAGCGCCGGATCGCCGAGGAGTACGAGAAGATTGTGAAGGAGTACAGTCTCTCCGTGATCGAAGCGGAGACGGACATCGATGCGCAGCAGGAGCAGGTGCGTGAGCATGTCATGCGTGTGCTCAGCGCATCATCAAAGGGGGAGAAGAAAGCATGGCGCGCGCCAAGTTCCTCGGCCGAGGCCTCCCGTACCAAAACACCGGAAACCTCAAAGGCCGCTTGATCGTCGTTGAGGGAACCGATGGTGTCGGTCGGACCGAGCAGATCGAACAGCTGCGGGATTGGCTGGAGATTCAGGGGTACGGAGTGGTCGAGACCGGCTGGACGCGATCATCGTTGATGTCGAAGTTGATCGAGCTGGCGAAGGAGGGGAACACGTTGACGAAGCACACGTTCAGTCTTCTCTACGCCACCGACTTCGCTGATCGGATGGAAAACACGGTGCTGCCGGCGCTCAAGGCCGGGTTCATCGTGCTGAGCGATCGGTACGTCTATACGGCGTTCGCGCGGCACGTGGCGCGCGGCGGCGAGCTGGAGTGGGTCCGCAATGTCTATGGATTCGCGTTGGAGCCGGATATCGTGCTCTATCTGCGGGTGGAGATCGAACAGTTGATCCCGCGGGTGCTGGAGGCGAAGGGGATGAACTACTGGGAGTCGGGAATGGATGTGGCGTTGGGCGAGGATCTCTTCGATTCGTTCGTGCTGTACCAGACGCGGATGATCCAGCTGTACGATGAGATGGCGAAGGAGTCCGGGTTTGTGAAGATCGAGACATCGGGGCGTGGAGCGGTGGAGATTCACGAGGAGCTGAAGGGATTGCTGGAGCCGGTGATCCGCAAGGTGCGCAACGTGGATCTAGAAGGATCGACGTTTGCCGAGCGCCGGTCGCCGGTTTCGTGATCGTGCCGTCTGTGGAGCCATGGGATTGGTGGAGCGACATCCAGCAATCACGGTGTTGCGTGAGCAGGTGCGGCAGGTTCGTCATGAGCTGCGGCTGTGCGCGCGAAGCAGGCGGTGGACGCCACGCAGCGTGCATCGAGCGCGCGTCGCGACGCGTCGGTGTCGCGCCGCTCTAGATGTGTTGAAGTCTGCCGGGGATGCGCGTCGTGTACGATCGGCGCGCAAACCGATCAAGCGATTGGCGCGGGCGCTAGGTGCCGTGCGCGCCATCGATGTCTCGACACTTCTGTTGGTCCATCTCGCCGACGCCTCTGATCTGACTCGCTTGTCGGCGCCGTTACTGCGGCATCTTCGGTCTGAGCGGCGACGGCTTGCCGGTCAGTTGGCGATGGTGGCCGCACACCGAGATGTTGCTGAGGCGCTGGATTGTGCGGGTTGGCTTGAGGTGGCGCGGACGGAGACGCATCGGCCATCCGCTGTGGATCGGCGCGTGGCGGTGATGGAGATGTGGCTGCAGCGGTGCCGTCGGCGTCCGACGAAAGCCGGTTTGCATCGGCTGCGGATTGTGACGAAGCGTCTGCGGTACGTGTTGGAGGTTGTATATCGCGGCGATGCGGCGGCTGAGCAGCGGCTTGAGCCGTTGCGCCGATTGCAGGAGGCGCTCGGCGCGTTGCATGATTGCGAGGTGGCGCGTCGCGGGGTGCAGACATTTCAGCGGGATGTCGGGCGGTCGGCGGCTTTGCAGCAGTTGACGCGCGCCGCGGCTGAACGCGAGCGGACGCTGCGTCTCGACGCCAGGGTTCTCGTTCGGGAAACAGTAGAGCGTGCTTCTGCGCTCAAGGGCTTGGGTGCTTCAGTGTTTTTGAACGCAGGCGCGTATGCACACAAGCACTCACGCACACATCTGAGGAGTTCCGGTGGTTGAACTGTATCTGATCCGTCATGGGGTGGCAGTCGATCGCGGCACGCCGGGGGTGCCTGATGCCAAGCGGCCGCTCACCGAGGAGGGCGTCCAGCGGGTACGCGGTGTGGCGCGCGGATTGCAGCGGCTCGGTATCCGTCCTCAGCGGATCTACACGAGTCCATGGCTGCGGGCCGTGCAGACGGCGGAGTGGTTGTCGGCAGAGCTGGAAGTGGAGCCGCCGAAGCCGGTGGACGCGATGGTGCCTGCGGCGCCGAAGTCGCGGTTGATGACCGTGCTCAGTGAAGAGAGCGCTTTGTCGATCGCACTCGTCGGTCATGAGTCACACCTGAGTCAACTCCTCTCCTACTTGATCACCGGCAGCGAGGATGCGGCAATCGATATCCGCAAGGGCGGTGTGGCGTGTCTCACGTGTGAAGGCAAGGCCTCGGCCGGTGCCGCGACACTCCGCTGGCTGCTGACCTCCAAGCATCTGCGGCTCCTTGCCGCCGCATGAGATTCACGGCGCGCCTGACAAGAGCGACATATGACCTTCGACTTTTGACCTTTGACTGCTTCGAGTCAAAGATCGTGTGCTTCGGTTCCAAGGTCGAAAGTCAAAGGTCGAATGTCAATGGTCGCATTGAGCTGTTGGAGTGGGCATTGCCCATGATCGTGAAACTCGGTATACTGCGGCTGGTTTGGCGGAACGGTGAATCTTGAGGAGGCGGCGTGGAGCGGCATTTTGACGAAGAGCTGCGGCATCTGAAGGATGAGATTCTTCGGATGGGGAGCATGGTAGAAGAGGCGATCAGCCGGGCCGTCAAGGCGTTGGTGGATCGCGATGCGGTCATGGCCGAGTCGGTAATCAAGGCCGATGAGGCGATCAACATGTTGGAGCTGGAGGTTGAGGAAGAGTGCCTGCGACTGCTGGCGCTGCGCCAGCCGGCCGCCGCCGATCTGCGATTCATCGTGATGGTGTTGAAGATCAACAATGATCTCGAGCGGATGGGCGACCTTGCTGTCAATACGGCCGAGCGGGCGCTCGAACTGCTGCGCCAGCCGCCGCTCAAGCCATTGCTTGACATCCCTCGCATGGCGCAGATGGCGCAGGCAATGGTGAAGGATTGCCTCGATGCGTTTGTCCAAGCCAACGCTGATCGGGCGCGCAGCATCTGTTTGCGCGACGATCAGGTGGACCAGCTCAACGATCAGGTCTTCCGAGAGTTGCTGACCTACATCATGCAGGATCCGACGGTGACGACCCGCGCGGTCGATCTGATTCTGGTGGGGCGGTATCTGGAGCGGATCGCCGACCATGCCACCAACATCAGCGAGGACGTCATCTACATGGTGCAGGGCAAGACGATCAAGCACCACATTGAGGAGAAGCAGCAGGTGCCGTAGCGCACGGCTGCTATCCGACCTTTCATGCCGGCGACTCCCCTTCAGAGTGAACATGAGCGTTGCGGCGCCCGCCTGATCGAGTTTCATGGATGGCGTCTGCCGGTCCTTTACACCAGCATCATCGAGGAGCATCAGGCGACCCGGACGGCCGCGGGGCTCTTCGATGTGTCGCATCTGACGCGCGTGCTGGTGACCGGCGCCGATGCGCTGCCGTTCCTGCAGCGTCTCATGACCAACGATCTCGAGATCGCGCGCGTCGGCAAGGTTGTCTATTCGCTGGTGTGCAACGAGCAGGGCGGCGTGCTGGACGATTGCTACGTGTATCCGTACGGTCGTCGGCGCTACCTGGTCATTCTGAACGCGGCGACGGCGGCAAAGGATATGCAATGGTTACAGCGTTTCCACGAAGGGGATGTGACGATCGAAGATATCACGATTCGGACTGGTGGGCTGGCGCTGCAGGGGCCGCAGGCGGTGGGCATCGCCGAAGCGGTGTTGGGGTCCGAGGTGACGGGGCTCGGTTACCGCGAGTTCAAGGATATGGAGTGGCACGGGACGTCAATCGTCGTCTCCGCCACCGGTTACACCGGGGAGCTAGGGGTCGAATGCTTCGGCCCGTCATCGGCGATCGTCGCGCTCTGGGGCGCGTTCCTGCAGTCCGGGCGATCGACGGGATTGGTGCCGGTCGGGCTCGGGGCGCGGGATACGCTTCGGCTGGAAATGGGATACGGGCTGTACGGCGTCGACTTGGATGAGGCGCGGACGCCGTTCGAGGCGGGGCTGGAACGCGCCGTCAATTTCGGCAAGCCGTCGTTCATCGGGCGCGAGGCGCTATTGGCGAAGCAACGCGACGGTGTGACAGAGCGATTGGTGGGGTTGATGATGATCGATCAGGGGATTGCCCGGCACGGCTATGCGATCGAGCAGGGGGGGCGGCCCATCGGTGTGGTGACCAGCGGCACACAGTCACCGTCGCTTGACAAGTCCATCGCCTTGGGCTATGTTCCGGCGGCACTGGCAACACCTGGCACGCGGGTCGAAGTCGTGGTGCATGGGCGCCGGTGCCGGGCGGAGGTGGCGCGGTTGCCGTTCTATCGGCGGTCGAAACTGGAGCGACGCACGCATGTCGGGGCATGAGCGGAATCGGTATACGAAGACACATGAATGGATCCGGGTGGAGCCGGATGGGACGGCCTACGTCGGGATCTCGGATTTTGCGCAGCAGCAGGTGACGGATATCGTCTATGTCGAGCTGCCGAAGGCGGGACGCGTGGTCAAGGCGGGTGAGGAGTGCGCCGTGATCGAGTCGGTCAAGAGCGCTTTCTCCATCTATGCGCCGGCATCGGGCGAGATCGTCAAGGCCAACCAGGTGCTGGTGAAGGATCCGGGGCTCGTCAATCGTTCGCCTTACGACGACGGATGGTTTCTGGCGCTGAAGCTATCAGACGCGTCGGAGCTGGATCGGTTGATGCAGCTATCGGAGTACGAGCAGTTCACTGCAGCCGCATCGCATTGAAGGCGGGGGACGGAGTGTAGGCGAGGGATGAGGGGACGTACGGCGGGGACATTGCAGTTGGCGTGTGACGCGGGGACGCAAGACAAGATCGATCGCTTTGTTTTTTGTCCCCGCGTGGTCACGTCGGCCGTTACGTCCCCAACGAGTTGTTTACCGGCTCGTCCCTGCGTGAGCTCGTTAACTGTTCGTCCCTGCACACTAAGTATTTGAGGTAGTCCGTGGATTTCATCCCTCATACTAACGAAGATCGCCGGCAGATGTTGGAGACCATCGGCGTCTCCAACGTCGAGGAGTTGTTGCGGGCGATCCCACCTTCCGTTCGAGCCAAACCGCTGCGGTTGCCTGAGGGGATTACGGAGCCGGAGGTCGCTCGTTGGATGGCGACGCTCGCTCGTCAGAATCGGACGGTAGACGAGCTGGTATCGTTTCTCGGCGCCGGTTCCTACGATCACTTCATTCCCGCCGCGGTGGCTCCGCTCATCATGCGCGGCGAGTTCATCACTGCCTATACGCCCTACCAGCCGGAAGCCAGCCAGGGATCGCTGCAGGCCATCTACGAGTTCCAGAGTTTGATCTGCGAGCTGACCGATCTCGACGTTGCCAATGCGTCACTCTACGACGGCGCTTCGGGGTTGGCGGAGGCGGTCTTGCTGGCGTTGCGAGCCACTGAGCGGTCAACCATCGTGATCTCCTCGGCCGTTCATCCGGAGTATCGTCGCGTGCTGAAGACGTACCTCGATGATCTACCGATCCGACTGGTGGAGTTGCTGTGCCCGAAGGGGATCACGGATCTCGCAGCCCTTCGCAACGCCGTGGATGATCGAACGGCTGTAGTGGTGGTACAGAATCCAAACTTCTATGGTTGTGTCGAGCCGATGGCACAGATCGAGTCGGTGGCGCATGCGGCAGGCGGGTTCTTCGTCGCGTGCGTCAATCCGATCTCGCTCGGGGCGCTGGAGGCGCCGGGGGCGTACGGCGCCGACGTCGCCGTAGGAGAGGCGCAGGTGTTCGGCAACCCGATCTGGTATGGCGGGCCGTATGTTGGGTTCATGGCGGTGAAGCAGGAGCTGATGCGGCGGATCCCCGGGCGGCTCGCCGGGATGACGACCGACCACGAGGGGCGACGCGGCTTCGTGCTGACGCTGCAGACGCGCGAGCAGCATATCCGCCGGCAGCGGGCCACATCCAACATCTGCACCAACGAAGCGCTCTGCGCGCTGGCGGTGACGGTCTATCTGTCGCTCGTCGGCAAGGAGGGATTGCGCGAGGTGGCGTATCAGAACGTGGCTAGGAGTCACTACGCGCAGGAGGCGCTCTGCCGGATTCCCGGCGTCCGGCTGGCGTACGAGCAGCCGTTCTTTAACGAGTTCGTGTTGCAGTTGCCGTCGGCTGCTGCTCCACTGGTCGATCGGATGGTTGAGCGCGGCTTTCTGGCCGGCGTGCCGATGAGCCGGTTCGACCCATTCGACTTTCCGCCAGAAGGCGTGGCGGATCGCTCAGGGCAACACTCTGAACGAACATCGAAGGACGGCGCGGCTCGTGAGCGAGAGCTGCTGGTGTGTGTGACGGAGACGAAGACGCGCGAGGAGATCGACCGGTTTGCCGCGGCGTTGCAGGAGGCGTTGGCGCGATGACCGTGGTGCCGTTGTTGAGCGAGCAGAGCGTCGAAGGGCGTCGGGGATTCATGCCGGCAACGCTTGATGTGCCGCGGCAGCCGCTGGAGCGTTGGATCCCGCGTGAGCGGTTGCGGCGGGAGCCGGCGGCGCTGCCCGAGCTGTCGGAGCTCGACGTCGTGCGACATTTCACGCAGCTGGCGCAGCGAAACTATTGCGTCGACACTCAGTTCTACCCGCTCGGCTCATGCACCATGAAGTACAACCCGAAACTCTGCGACACGCTGGCCGGGCAGCCGGGCTTTGCGCGCCTGCATCCGTATCAGCCGGAGCAGACGACGCAGGGGATGTTGCGGTTGCTGCATGAGATGGAAGAATGGCTCTGCGAGATGTGCGGGATGGACGCGTTTACGCTGCAGCCTGCGGCCGGCGCGCAGGCGGAGTTGACGGCGATGCTGATTGCGCGAGCGTATCACGCCGATCAGGGGTATCAGCGCAAGACGGTGATCATCCCCGACTCGGCGCACGGTACCAATCCAGCCAGCGCCGCGCTCTGCGGCTACAACGTGGTGGAGATCAAGTCGACGGCGGCAGGACGCGTCGATCTGGCGGCGTTGGAGCGGGCGTTGAATCAGGACGTTGCCGTCTTCATGCTGACGAATCCCAACACGCTCGGGCTCTTTGAGACCGACATCGAGCGGATCGTGGCGATGGTGCACAAGGTCGGAGCGCTCCTGTATCTCGACGGGGCGAACTTGAACGCGTTGCTCGGCGTCAGCAGGCCCGGCGACATGGGCTTTGATCTGATGCATGTGAATCTGCACAAGACGTTCGCGGTGCCGCACGGTGGAGGCGGACCGGGTGCCGGGCCGCTCGGCGTCAAACGGCATCTGGCGCCGTATCTGCCGGTGCCGCGGATCGCGCGTCAGGACGACCGCTACCAGTTGGTGCACAATGTGCCGCAGTCGATTGGCAAGGTGAGGGCGTTTCATGGCAACGTCGGCGCGATCATCCGTTCCTATGTCTACATCCGTTTGCATGGGCGCGAGGGGATTCCGAAGATCAGCGAGCATGCGATCCTCAACGCCAACTATCTTCGGGCGCGGCTGCGAGATCGGTATCATGTACCATACGATGAGCCGTGCATGCATGAGCTGGTGGCCAGTGCCGTCCGGCAGAAGGCGTTTGGCGTGCGGGCGCTCGACATTGCCAAACGGCTGCTCGATCATGGATTCTACGCGCCGACCGTGTACTTTCCGATGATCGTCGAGGAGGCGTTGATGATTGAGCCGACCGAGACGGAGAGCAAGCAAACGCTCGATCGGTTCATCGACGCGATGCTGGCGATCGACGAGGAGGCGCGCCGAGATCCGGCGTCGGTGCGCCGGGCGCCGAGCACGACGCCGGTGGGCCGACTCGATGAAGTGACGGCGGCGCGCGAGCCGAATCTCAGCTGGCGACATCGTACAAGTGGCGCGGATGATCGCGGAGATACCACTCGCAGATCAGCGCAGATGGCCGCGTTGTTGAAGAAGTAGTGCCCCGTCCACAAGATCATGACGGGTTTGTGTTCGAGCGAGCGGCGGGGTCCCCAGAAAGTACCGCAGCGCTAGGGAGGACGCTTTCTGGGTGGGCCAGCGAGTCGAGAACTGTCGGTAGCTTCTCGACCCTTCGACTCGGCTGTGCCTCGCTCAGGGCATGCTCCTAGCCGTGGCTTCGCTCGAAGAAGATGAACAGATCGGTCGCTTGGTGACGAGGTCGTTAGGATTATGTTTCTTCCTGTCCGTTTGCTCATCGATTCTTCTCCGACTGATCCGGCGTGGAATATGGCGCTCGACGAAGCGTTGTGGCAGGGATTGTGCGATGGAGAGAGTCCTCCAACCATCCGCATCTATCAGTGGCATGCCTCTGTGATCTCGATCGGCCGTTTCCAGCGGGTGGAGGATGAGGTTGATGTGGCGGCATGTGTTGAACGGGACGTGACGCTGGTGCGTCGTCCGACGGGTGGTGGTGCCGTCTGTCACGGCTCCGACTTAACCTACACAATCACCGCGCCTGAGCAGTGGGGTGGTCTGCCGCGAGGGCTTCTGGCTTCCTACGAGCGGATTCATGCCGGCATCGCAGAAGGATTGCGCGCCGTGGGTATTTCAGCGGAGCTGGCGGCATCGGCGGAGCGGTCGACCGATCCGCGTCGCGCGATCCCGTGTTTTGTGCGGCCGACGCGGTTCGATGTTGTCTGCGGCGATCGCAAGGTTGCCGGTGGCGCGCAGCGGCGCGGTCGCGGCACGCTGCTGCATCAGGGGACACTGGCGCTGGTCGAATCTCCATCGTGGCTCGTGCGTTTGCTCAAGAAGGGTAGCGCACCGTCGTCATCGAGCCGCGTGGCGGCATTGCCGAGCGCTACGGTGCTCCACGCCATCATCCACGGCTTGGAGCGGTCGCTGGCGATTCAGTGCGAGCTAGGCGTCCCGACCACCACCGAGAGTCGTCTTGCCGAACAGCTGGTGCGCACCCGCTACGCCTCCGCCGCCTGGACATTCGGTTCCAGCGCTGCGTTTTCTACCGCTGTTTATAGATAGGATGATCCCATGTCTGATCTCACCTTCCTTGAGAGGATGAAGCTTGAGCGACAGTTTCAAATGGGCGGTGGTTACGTTCTGGGCTTTTCGAACAGGACGTTCTCCGAGTTCGTTGCGGAGAGTACAGGCCGTGACATCTTCGACCCCAAGTACGATTTCGCTAGCGGTTCAAAGGCTAATCGTCTTCGAGCTTTTTGGATCAAGGAGACGAACTCTGTCGTAGGCAAGTTGATAAGCGACCTGCTTGAGTGTTCTAGGCCTGAACCTGGCGACTCAAACCGTGATAAATTGTTCGAGAAGTGCGAACGAATTGCTGCTAGGCTTTCGGAGGGCGCCACCGTGGAAGTGCTCGAAGCCATCACGCCTGAAGGAACCGAACGTGATTTTGAAGTTCTGGCGCGCGCAGTGCGGGATGCGATCGAGAAGAACGAGCCTGAGGCTGGTCTTGATCGATTGCACACCTACGTTACGAGATTGGTTCGCACGCTAGCAGTAAAGCGTGGCGTAACTTGTGACAAGGATAAGCCTCTTCATAGCATTTTCGGGGAGTACGTGAAGGCGCTCCGAAGTGCTGGGTTAATCGAATCAGAGATGACAGAGCGCATTCTAAAGAATAGCATCAGCGTGTTGGAAGCTTTCAACCGTGTTCGCAACGAAAGAAGTCTCGCTCACGACAATCCCATGCTCAGCTACAACGAAAGTCTGCTCATCTTCAACCATGTTTGCGGTGCAGTTCGCTTTATCCGTTCTCTTGAGCGGCCAGCAGAGAAATCCAATCAGTCCGGGTTGTCCGATGAGGCAAGGGATGAGAAAGTTCTGCGTTAACAGTTTGCGTGGCAACAATGTCCTGCTAGCTCGCCAGCTCGTATGTTCCTGACTGATTCGAATACCAGATGGGTCCACGACTGGCGATTCCTTCCGTGATCTTTTACTGCACCAGCTGTTCCAGCCAGCGAAGCGCGGCGTTGACGTTCGGCACGTGCAGGCGCGCGACCGTTGGGCGGCTGCCATCACCAACGTGAATACCTACCCCGCCGGAGCGTTGCACGGCGCGGAACGCATCCTCATCGGTCAGGTCATCTCCGAAGTAGATTGTGAACAGGCGTGGAGCGTCGCGCAAGGCGCCGACGTGATGTCGGAGCCACAGCGTGGCCGAGCCTTTGTGCCAGGGAATCGGCAGCCGAATCTCGAAGACTTGCTTGCCGCTGCCGATCATCACGGTGCCGTTGCGCCGGTACGGTTCGGCGATCGCCTGCAGCCGTTGCAGCAGTAACGCGGCCAGAGGTGGCGGTGTCAGGCGGTAGTGCACGCTGAGCGTCCATCGCTTGTCTTCGATCACGACGCCGGGTACTGATACGGCCGTTCGGCGGAACGCCGCTACGAGCGTGCGAATGACCGGACGGTAGCGTGCTGCGTCCGGATGCACGAATGTCAGGCCGGGCCCGTCAATCTCCAATCCGTGGTTGCCGACAGACCAGATGCCGTTGACGTTGACCAATTGCTTCAGATCGCTGAGGGATCGGCCGCTGACGATGGCGACACTGAAGCGGGGATGGTCGCGCAGCCGGGTCAGCAGCCGCTTCACCCGCGATTCAAGCGCGGCGTCCTGCGGGCGCCCACGGATCGTTGTCAGCGTACCGTCGTAGTCGCAGCAGATCAGCGTGTGGGATTCCGCGGCGATCCGGCGCTCAAGGTCGGTCAGATGGCGTACTGGATTCGGCAAGCGGGTTCTGCGACGGGTTGACATGGAGCGTGCGGGTTGGGAAGGGGATGGTGATGCCTTCCTGCGCGTAACGCTGGTGCAGGCGTTTGACGAACTCGTGTTTGATCAACGGTTGATCCGCGAGCGTTCGGGCTTTCAGGACGATGGTGAAGTTGATGCTGGAGTCGCCGAAGGTGTGATAGTGAACTGACGGCTCGGCATCGGGCACGGCGCCGGGCGCGGTGCGCTGGATATCGAGCGCGACTTCGTTCGTCACCTGCTCGACGAACGTGAGGTTGCTGGCGTAGTCCACGCCGATGTGGACGGGTACTGCGATCGACGGATCGGGCAGATTGTAGTTGGTGACGATCGCCTCGGAGAGTTTGGCGTTGGGTACGATGACGATGGTATTGAGTGGCGTGCAGATCCGAGTAGAGCGCCAGTTGGTATCGACGACATGCCCTTCGTCGCCGGAGTCGAGTTTGATGTAATCACCGTTCCGGATGTGTTTGGTCGCCACGATATGGATGCCGGAGAAGAGGTTGGCGAGCGTCGGCTGCAGCCCGAGCGCGATGCTGAGTGAGCCGATGCCGAGCGCCGCCAGAAGGCTGGTGATCTTGACGCCGATCGTATCGAGAAAGATCAAGAGGCCGAGCCCCATGAGGAGGATGCGCACGATGTTCTGCGTCAGCGATGTCATCGGCATGATGACGTCGAGCTTCCGGGCATAGAGGACGATCAGTTGGGCGGCGGTGTTGGCAACGACCCAGGAGACCGAGAGGATCAGGAGTCCCGATGTCGTCTTGCCGATGATATCCGACCATGCCGGTGGCAGCGGCGCTGTGCCGGTGGCGATGTGGACGGCGAGCAGGAACCACCAGATGAGGAATGGCCCGCGGAGCCCTTGCAGGATGATGTCGTCGCCCTGCCACGTCGTCCGTGACGCCCACTTCGTCAGGCGTTTGAAGATGACGCGTCGAACGGACATGCCGATCAGCATGACGCCGAGGAAGACAGCGATCGACATGCCAACCGCGGCGATCTCGTTCCAGTAGGTGCCGACCAAGGTTGCCATATACGTGGAGCCTCCAGCTCCGCAGATGGATCGAGCGCAAGCGACAACGGTACCTTAAACGGACGCCACAGAGTCTGTCAACCCCTCTATGAGGCGCGCTTCACGTCTGCTTGGCAGTGGTCGTGCGCTATGTTACGATGCCATCGGTTCAATAGCACGCACGAACACGCATGGCCGACACCACCGCACGTCTGATCATCGCTGCCAGTGAGCAGGATGCCAACCTCTACTACGCGGCGCGTTTCCTCGCGCCCGATCCGTTTATCTTCCTGCAGGTGAATGGCCGTCGGATGCTGTTGATGAGTGATCTTGAGGTCGATCGAGCCCGGCAGCAGGCGCGGGTCGATGAGGTGCTTTCCATCTCGAAGCTACAGGCGGAGTTGCAGCAGGGGGGTACGGCAGAGCCGACGACCATCGATCTGGTGGATGCGGTGCTGAAGCGGCATCAGGTGCGGCGGGTGGAGGTGCCGGGGACGTTCGGCGTCTTGTATGCCGATCGGTTGCGCCAGCGCGGATATGAACTGCTCCCGAGGCCGGAGCCGTTCTTCGAGGAGCGTCTGGTCAAGAGCGATGAGGAGATCGGTTGGATCACCGAGGCGTTGCGGGCAACGGAGGAGGCGGTCGAGTGCGCGATCGGCGTCATCCGCGAGAGCGATATCGCGACGGATGGGATGCTGACCGTGCGCGGGCAGCCGCTGACCGCAGAGATGATCAAGCAGGTGATCAACGTCAAGCTGCTGGAGCGGGAGTGCATCGGGCAGCATACGATCGTCGCCTGCGGGATGCAGGGATGTGATCCGCACAACAAGGGGAGCGGGCCGTTGTGGGCGCATCAGCCGATCATCCTCGATGTCTTCCCACGGTCGGAGCGGACGCGCTACTTTGCCGATCTGACGCGGACGGTGGTGCGGGGGCGGGCGTCCGACATGATCCGGCGGATGTATGATGCGGTGGCGGAGGGGCAGGAGATCGCGTTCCGCCAGATTCGCGATGGTGCCGATGGCAAGGCGATCCATATGGCGATCATGCAGCGGTTTGAGGATCTGGGGTTTCATACCGGAGAACGGGATGGACGGATGCAGGGGTTCTTTCATGGCACAGGGCACGGCGTCGGACTCGACATTCACGAGCCGCCACGGATCAGTGGAGGCGGTCAGATCTTGCGCGCCGGCCATGCGGTGACGGTTGAGCCTGGCCTGTACTATACGGAAGCCGGCGGTGGTATTCGGCTCGAGGATTTGGTGGTTGTCACGCCGACCGGATGCCGCAACCTGACGCAGATCCCGAAAGTGCTCGAGGTGTAACGCGCAACGAGCGGTTCGTACTGCGTACAGCGTTCTGCGTACTGCGTGGACGAAGAAGTCAGCGAAGGCTTCAGAGAGCGAAAGTGTCTGATTTGACGGGTCTTGCGTTAGCAGTCTTCAATCACTAGCTTTGTTCCACGCGGTACGCAGTACGCACAACGCAGTACGAGTGGTGAGGAGGTTGAGGTGACTAAGAAGCCGAAGTTTCAGCCGGTGATCACGCGAGTCAAGTTGAATCCCGAGCAGGCGGTGTTGCAGTGCAGTTGTTATCAGGGTAAAAGGGCTATAGCTGGAGCTGGTTCAGACGGGATGACGATCGGTGGCGGTTATTGCGATCCTGAAGGGGGTAAACTCGGATATGCTTACGTTCCTGGTGGTGGGACTTGGAAGATTGATGTAGAGACTGCCGCTTCGTGATTTCTAACATTGGGAGGAGTGTCATACAAAGTACTGACGCAGAGTTGTTAAAACTGGCTTAACGGCGCTTTCCTGATGCCGCCTAATGGAAGCGTGCAGGGGTACTCGATGTATTGTCGTGTGAACTGTCTATGGCGCAAGTGATGTTGCAACGTTTGCTCTCTCAGGAACCAATCGTCAAGCTGCAGAACGCGTTCCACGATCCGTATGACACGGTCGTGGCGACGGCGCGGACCTGCTATTCGTCGAAGGTGATTTATCCCGAGGACGTCCGGAAGGATGAGCGAGCGCGGGCGCGCCGCGACGTGATCGCCGAAGGTATCTACAATTGGTAAGATTGCGGCGAAACGATAGAGATGGTCGTAGGAGTCGTAGGCATATCGGAGGAGGCCATGAGCGAGAGAAGCAAGAAGCCGAAGTTTCAGCCGGTGATCACGCGCGTCAAGCTCAATCCCGAGCAGGCGGTGTTGCAGTGCAGCTGTTATGATATTGGGGTGAAGATTGAAGCCGGTGGAACGGGTTGGGGGGCGTCAGGGATCGATATCTTCTGCGGTCCTGATGGGGTCAAAAATAACACTTGGGGCGGCATGGCAGGTACTGGGTCGCAGAACTATACCAAGACCGGCTCGGTAGGATTTTCTTGATTTCCAACAGTGGAGGCGTGCGGGGATTCTCGATGTTCTGTCACGCGCACTGCCCATGGCACATGTGATGTTGCAACGTTTGCTCTCTCAGGAACCAATCGTCAAGCTGCAGAACGCGTTCCACGATCCGTATGACACGGTCGTGGCGACGGCGCGGACCTGCTATTCGTCGAAGGTGATTTATCCCGAGGACGTCCGGAAGGATGAGCGAGCGCGGGCGCGCCGCGACGTGATCGCCGAGAGCATCTACAAGGCTGGCCACCATACCACCATTCAGCACGCGACCTTTCAGTTTGTCCTCGATGCCGTCTCCCGCCAATGCATCTGGTCATTCCTGCACAGCCATCCGTTCTACAACTCGGAGCAGGTGAGCCAGCGCTACGTCGAGGTGAGCGCCGATCGCTACGCGATCCCGCCGCTCGATGGGGAGGCGCTGGCGGTGTACCGGCAGACGGCCACGCGGCAGATGGCGGCGTACCATCGGCTGATGGAGTTGTTGGAGCCGATGGTGACGGCGCGGTATCGTCGGATCTTCCCGCAGCGCTCGCTCGATGACAAGCGGTGGCTGGGTTCCGTCAAGAAGCGGTTGCAGGAGGTGGCGCGCTACGCGTTGCCGGTGGCGACGCACGCGCATCTCTACCATACGATCAGCGGGCTGACGCTGCATCGCTATCACCGGATGATGGAGCAGTTTGACACGCCGCTTGAGCAGCGGATCGTGGTCGAGAAGATGGTCGAGGAGGTCAATCGGTTCGACCCGGAGTTCTTCAAGCGGCTGGAGGATCCGCTGCCGATGGAGCAGACGCCGGAGTACGAACTGGTGGAACGGTTCGGCGGCGGGGTGCGGCGCGGCACGGGCACGGCGTTCATCGACGAGTTTGACCGGCGCATGGGGACGTGGCAGGCGTCGCGTCTGGCGGACTACAAGGCGCGCGGCGCGGAGAGCATGGCGCAGGCGGTGCGCTCCGTGCTGGGGGTGACGCAGGATCAGATGAGCGACGCGGAGGCGCTTGACTTCGTGCTCAATCCATCCCACAATCGGTACTTCGCCGAGTCGCTCAACGTCACCACGATGAGCAAGCTGACGCGGACGATGGGGCATCCGCACTTCACGTTTCAGAAGCGGTTGAGCCATACCGCCGACTCGCAGGATCAGCGGCATCGGATGACGCCGGCATCGCGACCGGTGCTGTCGTGCCAGTTTCAACTCGATCGACCCGACTTCGTCGTGCCGATGGTGATCGCTGACGCGCCCGAGGCGCTGGCGTATTACCGCGAGACGATGACGACGATCTGGGATGGGATGCGACGGCTTTCGGAGCTTGGCGTGGAGGATGAGTATGTGATGTACCTCCTTCCAAACGCCTTCCCAATCCGGTTCGAGGAGTCGGGCGATCTGCTCAATTTGCATCACAAATGGACGAAGCGGCTCTGCTACACGGCGCAGGAAGAGATCTGGGTCAGTTGCAAGGAAGAGGTGGAGCAGGTGAAAGCGCTCTGCCCGGAGTTGGCCGAGCATCTTCTGGCGCCGTGCGGGTTGCGTCGGGAAGCTGGGATCGCGCCGTTTTGTCCGGAAGGTGATCGCTTCTGCGGCGTGGCGGTGTGGAATTTGCCGGTGGAGGAGTATAGCCGACTTCTATGAGTTGGGGACGTGACGCACGGTGTGGGTAGTAGGGGACGGAGCAGTCAGCGTGAACGGGTGGGGACATGGTACGCGGCGTGAGTAGGTGGGGACGCGGTAGTCGGCGTGAGTGGGTGGGGGGACATGAACCGAGGACAGAAGCTGCGTCCCTCGTCCCCGGCTGGCATGGCCAACTGGCGCGTCCCCGAGGGGTCCGGTCGCCGGTCGTGTCCCCGACTGGCCCGGTCGCCGGTCGTGTCCCCACACGGCCTGACCGACTCGTACGTCCCCAAGTAGTGCGGCCGACCGTCGTGTCCCCAAGCGGGCAGGATGACCTGTGTGTCTCCGGAGGATCTGTGCGATGACACGCTACCGCGGTGGGGCGGGAATGTGGGCATGGATCATGCACCGGTTGACCGGTGTGGGTGTGATGCTCTTTCTGATCACGCACGTCATCGACACGGCGCTGGTCATGTGGGGGCCGAAGGTCTATAACAGCGTCATTCAGTTCTATCGCCTACCGGTGTTCAAAGTCGCCGAGATCTTCCTGTTTGCCGCCGTGCTCTATCATGCGCTGAACGGTCTACGCATCGTGCTGGTCGATTTCTGGCCGGAGCTGGGGGTGTGGCAGCGGCAGCTCTTCTATGCGGTGATGGCGCTGTTCGTTGCGGGGATGGTTCCGGTCACAATCATTATGGTGGGGCATCTGCTATGAGTCCGTACGCGCACGAGCGGCCGAGCGGCGGGTTTGAGCTGACAGCATGGCTCTTCATGCGGGCGTCGGGTGTGGTACTCCTGGTGCTGGCGCTCGGGCATCTGGTGATCATGCATCTGATCAACAGTATCGACGTGATCGACTACGATTTCGTCGTGCGGCGTTGGGCGACGATCGGCTGGCGGGCGTACGATCTGGCGATGTTGCTGCTGGCGTTGCTCCACGGGCTCAACGGCATCCGCACGCTGATCGATGATTATGTGCGGCCGGTGATATGGCGGCGGTTCGCGTTATGGATGTTAGGGGTGGTGGGTGTGGCGTTGATCGTGGTGGGGTCGTGGGCGATCCTTGCGTTCCAGCCGCAGGCTGCGGATACAGAATCAGCGGTCGCAGGTCGCAGGTCGCAGGTCGTGGAAGGTCAGTTGCAGGTCGCACGTCGTACGCCGCAAGTTGTACGACCTGCGACGTACGACCTACGACCGATCTTCTGCGACGTACGACATACGACTTGCGACGGTTCTGGAGTCTCGTGGAGCTGACATGGCATTGCCTGTGACGATACATCAATACGATGCGGTGATCGTGGGGGCGGGCGGCGCCGGGCTCATGGCGGCGATCCAGCTAGCCGGCAAGGCGCGGGTCGCCGTGATCTCCAAACTTTATCCGACGCGGTCGCACACCGGCGCGGCGCAGGGCGGCATCGGCGCGGCACTCGGTAATCTCGAGGATGACTCGCCCGAGTGGCACATGTTCGACACGGTCAAGGGCGGGGATTATCTCGTCGATCAGGACGCCGCTGAGTTGATGTGTCGCGAGGCGGTCGAGTGCGTGTACGAGCTCGAGCACATGGGGTTGCCGTTCAGCCGGACGCCGGAAGGCAAGATCGATCAGCGGCGTTTCGGTGGTCATACCCGCGAACACGGCAAGGGGCCTGTGCGCCGCTCCTGCTATGCCGCCGACCGAACCGGTCACATGATTCTCCAGACGCTCTACCAGCAATGCGTCCGGCATGGCGTGCAGTTCTTCGACGAGTTCCATGCGCTCGACCTTCTGGTGGAGGGTGGTGTGTGTCGTGGGGTGGTGGCGATCAGCATCGCCACCGGCGAGCTACATGTCTTTCACGCCAAGGCGGTCCTCTTCGCGACCGGCGGCTCCGGCCGCATGTTCAAGATTACCTCGAACGCACACGCGCTGACCGGCGACGGCATGGCGATCGCGTTGTCGCGCGGACTGCCGCTCGAAGATATGGAGTTCTTTCAGTTTCACCCGACCGGCATTTACAAGATGGGCATCCTCATCACCGAGGGGGCGCGGGGTGAGGGGGGGATTCTGAAGAACCGGCTAGGGGAGCGATTCATGCAACGCTATGCGCCGACGCTGCTGGATTTGGCGCCGCGCGACATGGTTTCGCGCGCTGTGCACCTTGAGATCCGGGCGGGCAACGGGATCGACGGCAAGGATTACGTGCTGCTCGATCTGACGCATCTCGGTGCCGACGTGATCACCAAGAAGCTGCCGGATATCGCCGACTTCGTGCGGACGTATCTCGGCATCGATCCGTCGAAGACGCCGATCCCGATCCAGCCGACCGCGCATTACGCGATGGGCGGCATCCCGACCGACAACGACGGCCGCGTGCTGGCAGATGAGCGGGGCGGCATCGTCACCGGTTTCTATGCCGCCGGTGAGTGCGCCTGCGTCTCGGTGCACGGCGCCAACCGTCTCGGCACCAACTCGCTCGTCGATATCGTGGTCTTCGGGCGTCGGGCGGGTCGCCACATGATCGAGTTCTTGAAGAAGGCGCAGCGGCCGCTGCTGGGGCGCGATCCGCACGCGAAGATTCAGGCGCGGGTCGAGGGGTTGTTGACTCGACGAAGTGGCGAGTCGGTCGGCGCGATGCGCCAGGAGCTGCAGCAAGTGATGATGGATGATGTCTCGGTCTTCCGCGTGCGCGAGGGGCTGGAGCGGGCGCGGGAGCGGGTGCAGGCGTTGCGCGGCCGCTACGCGCAGGTGGCGATTCAGGATCGCGGGCATCGGTTCAACACGGATTTGCTGGAGGCGATCGAGCTGGGCAACCTGCTGGATTTGGCGTTGGTGACGGTGGAGGGAGCGTTGGCGCGCACCGAGTCGCGCGGGGCGCACTGCCGTGAGGATTTCCCGAAGCGCGACGACGCCAACTGGCTCAAACATACGTTCGCCACGTTGAGCGGCAATCGTGTGGCGCTGGCGTTCAAGCCGGTGCGGATCACGAAGCTCCAACCTCAGGAGAGGAAGTATTAAGACCATGGGATGGGGGACGAGAGGCAAGGGACGGGAGATCAGTCGTATGTCGTATGTCGCAAGTCGTATGACGCGCGGTAAAGCGCGGTTCTTTTACGACCTACGACCTACGACCTACGTCTGCCTTCTCGCGATGTTTGTCCTTGGACCGGCGGCGTGGGCGGAAGAAGTGGTCGACGATCCGTACAAGCACACGCTCTATCTGACCAACGGCAACGAGATGGTCGGCGTCGTGGAGGAGGAGCGGGACGGCGCTGTGTGGTTGCGGGTGCCGGGCGGTCGGTTGCGGATCAGCCGCGATCGCATCGACCATGTCGAGATGACGACGCCGGAGGTGAAAGAAAAGCTGGCGGCGGCAGACCAATCCGTTCGCAGGAGCAGGAAGGCGAAGGGTGGAGAAGAGTCATCGGAGGCATCGCCCTCTGCTGGTCAAATGATTTCGACTGAGACGCCGCTCGATACGTTGGATCATCCGACCGGTTGGTGGGCTGAGATCCGGGACAAATTTTCCGCGTTCGTCGATCGGGTGATCTCCCGCAATGGCCAGCCGTCTTCAGATCAGGCGGTGACAGCGAAGCAGAGGAAAGGGAAGGGGCATTAATGCAGGTGACGTTTCGCATCAAGCGGTTTGATCCGGAAGGTGGACGGCTGGCGCGGTTTGAGGAGTACGCGGTGGAGTTAGATGCCACCGACCGTGTGCTCGACGGACTGCATGCGGTGAAGTGGACGAAGGATGGGACGCTGGCGTTCCGACGCTCCTGCGGCCACGGTGTCTGCGGGTCCGACGCCATGCTCATCAACGGCGTCAATCGGCTGGCGTGCAAGGTGCTGGTCAAGGATCTGCGGCAGCCGATTGAGATCGAGCCGATGCGTGGGTTTCAGGTGGTGAAGGATCTCATCGTCGACATGGAGCCGTTCTTCGAGAAGTACCGCTCCGTCAAGCCGTACCTGATCAACGAGGGGGAGGTGCCGGTCAAGGAGCGGTTGCAGAGCCCTGACGACCGGGAGCGGTTTGACGATACGACCAAGTGCATCCTCTGTGGCGCCTGCACCACATCCTGCCCGTCATTCTGGGCGAACAGCGAGTACGTCGGCCCGGCGGCGATCGTGCAGGCGCATCGCTTCTTGCTCGACAGCCGCGACCAGGGAGCCGACGAGCGTTTGCCGGAGCTGGACAAGGGCTCCGGTGTCTGGCGTTGCCGCACGATCTTCAACTGCGTGGAAGCCTGCCCGCGCGACATCAACGTCACCAAAGCGATCGGCGAAGTGAAGCTGTTGCTCGCCAAGCAACGGCGGAAGCGCCGGCATGCAACGTGATCCTGCAGCAAACGCATAGGACGATTGCTATGGAAGCCGGTGCGTTGTTCGTGAAGCGCGGCGCGTGAAGCGTTAAGAGCTTTGGGCGACTGTGTTTCAGGAGATACGAACGACGCTTTACGAACGACGATCCACGCGCGTCCCACGCTGAGTCGAAAACATGGACATCACGCATCCTGCCGTTGACGCGTATCTTCACGCGCTGACTCCTGATCGCGATCCGGTGCTGCAAGAGATGGAGCGGCTGGCGGCACGGCAACAATTTCCCATCGTCGGACCGCTGGTTGGTCGCCTTCTCTATCAACTGGCGATCATGAGTGGTGCTCGGCGTGTGTTGGAGCTCGGTTCCGGCTTCGGCTACTCCGCCTATTGGTTCGCCAAGGCGTTGACGACGGGTGGTGTGGTCGTCTGTACCGAAGGGTCCGGCGAGCGGGTCGAGATGATGCGCGCGTCGTTCCGGCGTGGTGGGTTGGAGCGGAAGCTGGAGGCGCATGTGGGCGATGCGTTGGAGGTGATCGATCGGCTCGACGGGCCGTTCGACATTATCTTCAACGACATTGACAAGGAGCGGTATCCGGAAGCGTTGCGCAAGGCGCTGCCGCTGTTGCGGGACGGCGGGTTGTTCGTCAGCGATAACGTGCTGTGGGGCGGCTCGGTGACGACGAGCGAGCGGCGGCCGGACGTGCTGGCGATCCAGGAGTTCAACCGGACGCTGTATGGCACGCCGGGCTTGTGGACGACGATCCTGCCGTTGCGTGATGGCGTGTCGGTGAGCGTGAAGGGTGGCCTGGGGAAGTAGCTGTGGTCATCAGCAGCATTCCGGATCGTGGTTGTTTCGTGCCAATGTGACTACCGGGAGGGATTGATCTGGTTGGACGATTGGAGTTTTTGACGGTAGGCTCCGAAGTTCCCCATCGCTTGGTGTGGAAGAGGATGCTGCGCGGCTGGCGTGATGTCATGAACGCTTATGTCAGGCATGGCGATCTTCCTACTGGTATGAGGAGCGGACGAACGTCGGCTTTCTTGCTGCTGCGGTATGGCGTCTTGGTGGAGTCGCCATCGAGGAATTTGACTCGCCTCGTCGTGGAGGCAAGGGGTCATGTGATTTGTGGTTTGCACTCGATCACCTCAAGTGTTATGCAGAGGCCAAGATTATCTATCCGTCTG
>Ga0247727_10000326_pt1 | contig 115425 bp, 89 predicted proteins | sample WisWelCaveWW1625_FD_202498 | JGI IMG/M metagenome (GOLD analysis project Ga0247727, IMG submission 202498) | Biofilm microbial communities from Wishing Well Cave, Virginia, United States - WW16-25 | ecosystem: Environmental > Aquatic > Deep subsurface > Groundwater > Cave microbial mat...
GTACCGCCTGGCCACAGACACGTCTTTCGCGCCGGCAACCTGGAGGGTAATATTTCAGCGTGGTCGCCCCTTCGCTTCGAGTCTCCCCTGCGCTCGCCGCCGGGACGCAGGTCGGTCGCTACCGTGTGCTCGGGCACCTGGCGTCCGGGGGGATGGCGGCCGTCTACATCGCGAAGCTCGAGGGGCCGAGCGGGTTCGAGAAGCGGATCGCCCTCAAGATGATCCACGGGCACCTCATGGAGGACAGCGACTTCGTCAAGATGTTCGTCGACGAGGCTCGGATCGCGGCGCGGCTCGACCACGCCAACATCGTCCACACCTTCGAGCTGGTCCAGACAGAGTTCCACCTCGCCATCGCGATGGAGTACGTGCCGGGACTTCCGCTCGCTTCGCTCGTCACGGGCGCCGCGGGTCCGGCGCCCGTCGAGCCCGAGACGGCCGCCTGGATCGGCGCGGAGATCGCCGCAGGCCTGCACCACGCGCACACGGCGACGGACTCCGACGGGCAACCGCTCGGGATCGTCCACCGGGACGTCTCGCCGCGGAATCTGCACATCGGATTCGACGGGCGTCCGCGCCTCGTCGACTTCGGCATCGCGCGCGCGCGCGGGCGGCTGGGCCACACGACCGGCGGCACCGTGAAGGGAACGTTTGCCTACATGGCCCCGGAACAGTTTCAGGCCATCGACGTCGACGCGCGAGCCGACGTCTGGTCCCTCGGTGTGGCCCTGTGGGAGACCCTCGCCCGCAAGCGTCTCTTCCGGCGCGACTCGGAGGCCGAGACGATGCACGCGGTCCTGAACGCCGAGGTTCCTCCGCTCGACCACGCGCTCGCGGACGCGCCGAAGGGGCTCGTCGCGGCCATCGCCCGCGCTCTCTGTCGCGATCGCGAAGGGCGCTGGCCCACGGCGCGGGCCTTCGAGGAGGAGCTGCGGACCCACGTCCCCGCCCGGGGGGAGATCGTGCAGCAAGCGCTCGTGCGCCGGCTCGGGCCGCTGCGAGACGAACACGAGAAGCTGCTGCGCAAGCTCATCGCGCGCGACCTTCCTGCGACCGAGATCGTGCCGATCCTGTCCCCCCGGACGAAGGCTTCGGAGGAGGTGACACAGGTCGGGGAGCACGAGGGGGTCGTCGCGACGGCGCGGGACGTCGGGGTATCGCGCTCTCGCCGCCGCGTCCGGGTTCTCGCCGCCACGCTGGGCGCCGCGGTGCTGGCCGCGGTGCTCGCCGCCGTCGGCGCGACGGGGGGAAAGGGCGAGTCGCGCGAGGTGCGGGTCTCCTCCGCCGCTCCGCCCGCGCCGGTTTCGGCTGTGCCCCAAGACCCGCCGGCGAGCGCCGGGACGGTCCGCCCGCAGGTGTCGCTGCGAATCGAGACGGACGCGCCCGGCGCGTGGGTGCGCTGGGACGACGCGCCGCCCGTCTCCGTGCCCCTCGAGCTGGCCGACCTCGAGCCGGGGTCCGAGCACGTCGCCCTCGTCGGCGCGCCCGGCCATCTCGAGCGCCGCGTCTCCGTGGTCGCCGGCGCCGAGCCTCTGATCAACGTCTCCCTGCGCAGAGCGGCGCGCCGATCGACTCCGCACGACAAGCGGCGCCTGGCGAAGAATCCGTGGGACTGATGCGCCGGTACGTCCCGTGGCTGGTCGGTGTCTTCGTCCTCGTCCAGGCGCAGACGGCATCCGCGCAGCCCGGCGGGGACCGTGCGCGCGCGGGGGACCTGTTCCGTCAGGGCGAAGAGGCGCACGCGTCAGGAGACGCCGCCGCCGCGCTCGCACTCTTCGAGCAGTCCCTTGCCGCGGCGCCGCACCCCGCCACCTCCTTCAACATCGGTCTGTGCCTCGCGGACCTCGGCCGGCTCGTCGAGGCGGATCGGGTCTTCGCCGAGATCGAGGCCGGCGACGACCCGGAGCGCGCAGAGAACGCGCGCCGGGAGCGAGAGGCGATCGCCCCCAGGTTCGCGACCCTGCGCGTCGAGACCGCTGACGGAGTGGTGTCCGTCGACGGAGCGCCGTGCCCGATGCCCTGCGAGCCCAGGGTGGATCCCGGAGAGCACACGGTCGAGATCACCGTCGGGACCCAGCGGTCTCACCAGATCGTGACGCTCTTGCCCGGCCAGATCCGCACCGTGACCGCGACGACGGTGGCGGTGGACGTTCCCCGGCAACGGCCTCGCGACTCGCGGCCGCCTGCCAGCGAGGACGGGCCGTTGCCCGCGATACTCCTCTGGGGCGGCGCCGGCCTGGCCGTCCTGGGCGCGGGGGCGACGACGTACTTCGGCTTGCAAGCGCGCTCGATCGAGAACGAGATCGAGGACGGCCGTGACCAGGGTGGGGGCGCCGCGCGCGTGGAGGACGGCGAGCGCGCCGCGAGCATCGCCAGTGCGGCCTTCTGGGTGGCCGTGGCGGGTGCCGCAACGGCGGGCGTCGGCCTCGTCCTCCTCGCCGGCGACGACGACGAGTCCGTCTCGCTGCGCCTCGTTCCCGCGCCCGGAGGGATCGGACTGGTCGCGACGTCCCGCTGACCAGCCAGGAGGCTGGTGTGAAACGGCGGCGTCGCGAGGGCGACGAGCCGGGGTGAGATCCGCGCCAGGCGGACCGAGGACCGACGAGCCGTACTCGACGTACGGAGAGGAGGCCGCAGGGAGCATGGCGCGGAGATTGCCCCGGATCGTCGGCCGCAGTAGGCGGCGTTTCACACCAGCCTCCTAGGGAGGCCGAAAAATTGCCCGGGCGTGGCCTGCCCCCTAGCCTGTCTGCGTGATGCTTCCGGGCCGGATCGAGGACACCACGCTCGGGGACGTGATCGCTCGCCTGCACCGCAAGCGCGCGACCGGCACCCTCGTGCTCGAGTGCCACGAGCGGACCCACCGGCTGCGCTTCCGGCGCGGCTACGTGCGGGCGATCGAGCTGGACGGTGTGTTCATTCCGCTGGGGCAGAGGCTGCGATCGCTCGGCCGGATCGACGACGAGATGCTGCGACGGTCGCTCGAAGCCGTCGCGGGCGGGATCGAGTTGCAGGGCGAGGCGCTCGTCCGGCTCGGCGCCCTGTCGTACGGGGACCTGCGTCAGGCGCTCGAGGCGCAGGTGCGCGACCGCCTCGACGTGCTGCGGCGGATCGCCCGCGGCGGCTACAGGTTCGACGCGGACGACGGCGGCACTCCGGGGTTCCTCGTCGACCCGATGCGGCTGATCCACGGGTATCCGCGGCGCCGCGGCGCGCCAGGGGCGAGGCAGAGCTCCCCGCGCCGTCCTTCGCGCCCGCTGCAGACGGACCCCCACCGGCTCCTCGGAGTGGGCGCCGGCGCCCGTGCGGACGAGATCCGCCGCGCCTTCCGACGGCTCGCGTTCGAGTTGCATCCGGATCGGCACACCGGCGCATCCGACGCGGAGAAGCGTTCGCTCGCGGCCCGCCTCGCGATCGTGACGGACGCCTACCGCGCATTGATGGCAAGCCCGCGCTGACGGAATCGACCCCCGCGGAGACGGGCGTCCTTTACCTGCGCCCGATCCTGCCGATTGTTCTGGAGGAAAGGTCGTCGCTCCGGGCATCCTCTCTCCCGAGGCCTGCGGGGGGGTGTGCTGCCCACCCTTCCGCTCCATGACCGCCTTCGAGATAGGTCAGATGCTCCGCCCGCCTCTTGCAGGAGGCATGGTGCTCGCGGCGGTTCACCAGTTCCTGCTCCATCGCGGCCACCGGCGCGATCCCGCCCACGCCTTCACCGCCGCGTGGTCGCTGCTCGCGGCCTCGTTCGTCTTCGGCGTGTGGCTCCGGTTCGCGACCGACTCGCCCGCCGTGTTCGGGCTCGCGGTCCGGCTCCAGTACACGGTCGCGCTCCTCGCCGCGACCGTCGGGATCGCGCTGGGACACGCCGCCACCGGAAGGCGCGCGTCTCGCGCGCATCTCGTGATCCTCGCCGGGACGGCCCTCGTCGCGCTCGTTCCCTGGACCGGCGAGGTCCTGGTCGGCCCGGGCGCCGTGATGCGGACGGACGTCTTCGGTGACCCCTTCCCCGCGCCCCGCTGGGGCCCGGGGATGCCGCTGTTCGTTCCGTACGCGCTCGTCACCGGGGCCTGGGCGGTGCACCTCGGGCGCTCGGGACCCCCCGCCGAAGCTGCGCAGCGCCGTCCCCTGCTCGTGCTCGGTGCACTCCTCGGACCGGCGTCCGCGAACGACATGCTGCTCGATGCTGGAATCCTCCCCGGCTTTCGACTCTTCGACATGGCCCTCGCCGTCCACGTCCTCGCCATCGTGCGCTCCCTCGCCGACCGATCCGGCGCGCTGCGCGCGGGGCTCGAAAAGGCCGTGGCGGCCTACACGCTCGAGTCGCGTTCGCGGCAGACCGGCATCGAGGCGGCGCTGGCGAGCGTCCGGGGAATCATCGACGCCCTTCCCGATCCCGTGATCGTGTACTCGAACTCGCGCATCCGCTTCGTGAACCGTGCGGTCGGGCCGCGGCTCGGATGGGCTCCCGATCGGCTCGTCGGCCGGCTCGTGACGGACCTGGCCGTCCCGGAGCGCGTTTCCGAGACGCTCTCGGGCTTCCTCGATCTCGAACGAAGTCCCGCTCCGTCGGCGCCGCGCGAGCAAACCCTGGTCCGGGGCGACGGACGCCGCATCCTCTGTGAGGTCGTCGGCCTCGCGTTCGGGTTCGAGGGAGAGCGTGCGGCCGTCGCGATGCTCCGCGACGTCACCGAGCGCCGCGCAGCGCAGGCACAGCTCCGGCGAGCCGATCGGCTCGCTTCCGTCGGCACTCTCGCAGCCGGTGTCGCGCGGGACCTCGAGGCGCCCCTCGCCGAACTGGCGAACCACGTTTCGGCGGCGCGGGCAGGCCTCGCGTCGATGGGAGTGGACGACCCCGGTCTCGTCGATGCGAACGATTGCCTTCGGGAGGCGGAGGAAGGCACGGCGCGGATCCGCCGGATCGCGAAGGGGTTGCAGACCTTCGCGCGTCCCGAGGGCAGTACGCCCTGTCGCCTCTCGTTGCAGGCCCCCGTCGATCTGGCGATCACGATGGCGGAGAACGAGATCCGGCACCGCGCCCGACTGATCCGAGAGTCGGGCCCGGTCCCCGACGTCGTGGGGGACGAGGCGCAGCTCGCGCACGTCGTCCTCGCGCTCCTCGTCAACGCCGCGCACGCGGTGCCGGAGGGGGACTCGGACCGGCACCGGATACGGATCTCCACACGCAGCGACGGCCGCGGGCGCGCGCTGATCGAGGTCGCCGATTCCGGTCCGGGGATCCCCGAGGGCATCCGGGACCGAGTCTTCGACCCGTTCTTCACGACCAAGAGGGTCGGCATCGGGACGGGACTGGGCCTCGCCACGTGCCACGGGATCGTGGCCGCGATGGGCGGAGAGATCTGGATCGGCGACGCGCCCGAAGGCGGTGCGCTCGTCCGGGTGCTGCTCCCCGCCGCGCAGCCGGTCGAGGCCGACGCCGGACCGGAGCGCGCCCGCGTGCTCGTCGTGGACGACGACGTCCTCGTCGCGAAGGCGATGCAGCGCCTCCTGCCCGGTCACCACGTGCACGTGGCCCGCAGCGGTCGCGAGGCCCTCGGACTGTGCGAGCGCGAGACCTTCGACCTCGTCGTCTGCGACGTGATGATGCCCGGCGTCTCGGGGGTCGAGGTCTTCGAGCGCCTGTGCGCGCGCGACCGGGCCTGGCGCGATCGTTTCGTCTTCGTCACCGCCGGCGCGTTCGGGGCGGAGACCCTGGAGGCGCTGGAGCGGACGGGCGTCCCCACCATCGCGAAGCCCCTGGACCCCACGATGCTCGAGACGATCGTTCGCGGAAAGCTGCGACGGGCATGACGCTCCCCGAGGTCCTGCAGGCCGTCCGCCTCGCCGTGCTCGGCGCCCTCGCGGTCGCCGCCTTGCAGCAGTTCTGGCACTTCCGTGCGCGCAGGGACGACCGCGTCCACCTGGCAGCGGGCGCATGGTTCGCCGTCGGCGCGGTGTTCGTCGCGGGTCGGTTCATCCGCAACGCCGATCTGGCGCCGGGGGCGCTCCTCGTGGCGCTGCGAACGCATTACTCGGTCGGGCTCTTCGCCGTCCCCGTCGGTCTCCTGCTCGTACGCCGCATCGCAGCGCTCCCCCCCACCGGGGCCTTCCGTGCACTGGTCGCGGCATCCGCTCTCGTCTCGCTCTTGCCCTGGAGCTCGGATCTCTTCCTGCAAGGCGCCCTCGACCTGCACGTCGACGCGCTCGGCGTCGCGTTCCGTACGCCGCGGCCCGGCGTGCTGTACCCGGCGCTCTTCCCGTACCTCGCTTCGACCGTCGCGTACGTCGTCTGGGTCCTGCGACGGCGGTCGACGACGTCCGAGCCCGGCCGGCGGTGGCTCGTCATCGTGACCGTCGCGCTGCTCGGCCCCCTGGCTGCCAACGACGCGCTCGTCGACGTCGGCGTCCTGCGAGGCGTCAAGATCCTGGAGGTGGCGTTCGCGGTTCAGCTCTTCGTCGTGAGCGGCTACCTCGCTCGCCGATCCGGCGTCCTCTTCACGCGCCTGGAGGAAGCCGTCCGGACCCGACTCGAGGAGATCCGGGGTCGCAAGGCAGACCTGCACCAGGCGCTCGCCGGAGTCCGCAGCCTGATCGACGCACTTCCGGACGCGGTCCTCGTCCACTCGGATGCAAGGATCCGCTTCGCGAACCGCGCCGTCGCGGCACAGCTCGGCTGGGATCCCGAGGCACTGGTCGGACGCCCCGTGACGGACCTCGTCCCCACGGACCGAGCGGACGACGCGCTGGCCGATGCGCTGCGGCTCGAGCGGGCAGCCGACGTCCCCGCGGTGCGCGAGGAGGAGTTCCTGCGAGAGGACGGGCGTCGTATCGTCTGTGAGGTCGCGGGCCTCGCGTTCGATTTCGAGGGGAAGAGGGCGGCGCTCGAGACGCTTCGCGACGTGACCGAGCTGCGCGAGATCGAAGGACAGCTCCGGCGCGCGGACCGCCTCGCGTCCGTCGGAACCCTCGCCGCGGGGGTTGCCCACGAGATCAACAACCCGCTGACCTACGTCACCGTGAACGTATCGCACGTTCGCAGCTGGATCGAAGAGGTCCAGGGGCGGACCGGGCGCGCCGCCGGGACCGGGGAGGCACGTCTCCGGCAGGCGGCGGCGGCCGCCGAGCGCATCCGGCGCACGGTCCTGGACCTGCAGACCTTCTCGCGTGCCGACGACGTGTCGGACGGACGGGTGGCGTTCGGACACGTGGTCGAGATTGCCCTCTCGATGGGGTCGGGCGACGTCGAGCGCCGGGCCCGGATCGTCCGCGACCTCGGGCCGACGCCCGACGTCGTCGGCAACGCGGCGCGGGTCGCGAACCTGGTCCTCCACCTCCTGATCCACGCTGCGCGTGCCCTTCCCGATGGCGCGCCGGAGCGGCACAGGATCCGCGTCTCGACGTTCACCGGTCCGAATGGAGGCGCGGTGCTGGAGATCGCCGGCATGGGTCCGTGGGTAGGGGGGGATCGATCCGAGCTGGACCTCTGCGGCGAGTTCGCGCGCTCCATGGGGGGGACGATCTCGATCGGCGACGCGCCCGACGGACCCTCCGTCCGTGTGGCGTTCCCCGCGGCACCTCCCGCGTCGGCGCCGACGTCGCGCACACTTGCCGCGCGTTCCCGCGGACGGATCCTCGTCGTGGACGACGAGCCGCTGGTCGCGCGTGCCGTTCGCCGATTGCTCTCCGATCACGACGTGGTGGTGGCGTCCGACGGAGAGGAGGCGCTCGAGATCTGCGCCCGCGAGTCCTTCGACGTCGTCCTGTGCGACGTGATGATGCCGGGGATCTCCGGCGTCGAGGTCTACGAGCGCCTGCGCGCTCGCGATCCTGCGTGGGCGGAGCGCTTCGTGTTCGTAACGGGGGGCGCGTTCGCGCAGGACATCGCCGAAGCGCTCGACGCGACGGGCATCGACCGGGTCGTCAAGCCCATCGATGGTGTGCGCTTGCGGGATGTCGTCGCAGCCCGCATCCGCGCGCACTGATCACCCCGACACCGGCAGACTCAGAAAGCGCAGACGCAGCCGTCTGGAAGGCAGAGGCACGTGCCGGCGCCGTCGTCGCAGGGGAAGAAGCCCGCGCCGCACGAGGGAACATCGAAGAAGGCGCCGCCCGCACCGCCGGCAGCGATGGGGCAGGGGTCCCCGACGCAGTCGGCCGTACCGGTCCCGCTGCCCGTGTCGGTGCCGCTTCCGGTTCCGGTTCCGGTTCCGGTTCCGGTTCCGGTTCCGGTTCCGGTTCCAGTGTCGCTTCCGGTGTCGGTGTCGCTTCCGGTGTCGGTGTCGCTTCCGGTGTCGGTGTCGCTTCCGGTGTCGGAGCCGCTTCCGGTGTCGGAGCCGCTTCCGGTGTCGGTATCGGTTCCGGTGTCGCTGCCAGAGCTCGTGTCGCTATCGCTGTCGGTGTCCGTATCCGAGTCCGTGTCCGCGTCCGAATCGGCGTCGGCATCCGAGCCGGTGTCGGTGTCGGTATCCGCGTCGGCGTCCGTGTCCGCGTCGACATCCGAATCCGAATCCGCGTCCGAATCTCCGTCTGAGTCGGTGTCCGAGTCGGCGTCAGCGCCGTCGCCGCCGGGCGAGTTCACGCTCCCGCATGCCGGGAGACAGCACAGCCACGCAAGCCAGAGCCAAGTGCGCATCGTTCCGGATCGGATGGTACATCAATCGGCCACGAGGTGGCGACCGTTTGGCCAGTCCCGCGCGAACGAAGCTCGGTGGTCTGCGGCGCGCGCCGCGTCCTGGTCCTGTCGGAAGAGATCCTCGCACCGCCTCCGTTTCACCGGCAATGCGCCAGGCGGCCGCGGGAGGCTTACAATGATCCTCGTGCCTGTCCTGGCGATCCTGGCTGTGCTCGCCGCGGGCTGCGTCTGTCGATTGCGCGATCGCGCGCCCGACGCCGGCGCCGGACACGATCATGCCGATTCCGACTCGGATTCCGACTCCGACACGGGCACGGGCACGGGCACGGGCACGGACACGGACACGGACACGGGTACCGGCACCGCGACGGGCACCGACACGAACTCGGCGACGGAAACCGACACCGAGACGGACACGGGATCGGGTGACGCCGGGGTCGACGCGGGGCTCGACGCCGGCGAATGCAACGGCCGCATCGGAGATCCGGTGTTGCACGAGTCGGCCCGGCACTGCGTCCCGGACGGTGGGCCCGACGCCGGCGGTTGTGCCTATGCGTCGTGGGACAACAATCCGCCGGCGTCCGGCATCCACTGCCCCATCGCGGAGCGCGACTGCGGCGAGCACCTGGACGTCGTCGATCGGTGCAACTGGGTCCACAACCTCGAGCACGGCTGGGTCGTCCTTCTCTACAATTGCCCGGTCGCCTGCGACGCAGAGCTGGCGATGCTCCGTCAGGTCATCGACGAGGGGCCGCTGCAGCGAACCGGCGGAACACGGATCCTGCTGACGGAGGATCCGCTTCTCGATTCGCGCTTCGCGGCCGTCGCGTGGGACTGGGTCTGGGAGGGCGATGCCGTCGACCTCGAGACGCTGCGGTGCTTCGTCACCTGGCACTACGGCGACGGACCCGAAGGCGGCAGCTTGCCGGACGGCGGCCTGTCCGTGGACGCGGGCCCCGACGGCGGTCCAGAGTGTCCGTAGCCTAGAAGCAAGCCCCGCAAAGGCAGCCGAAGATCGCGGCTTCGCAGAAGATGCCGCAGCCGCCACAGTTGTCGATGTCGGACGACCCGTCGATGCAGTCTCCGTCGCAGCAGATGAAGGGCGTGTCGCAGGCGTCGAGTTCCTTGCACCCGCCACCGCAGTCGTCCACGCAGGCGCCGTCGATGCAGGCCTCGCCGTCCGGACAGACGATGCCACACCCGCCGCAGTTCGCCCGGTCGGCAGAGGCGTCGATGCACCCCCCGCCGCAGCACGCCTCCCCTGGGGCGCAGGGGGCGGCGCCCGCGCAGAAGCACGCGGCTCGGACGCAGTCCTCGCCGTCCCCGCAGGGTGCCTCGCACGCCCCGCAGTTCGACGCGTCCGTGTCGAGGTCCGTGCACCCCGATTCCACGCAGCAGGTCGCCCCGCCGCACCCGCCGCCGCACAGGTCGAGGCACGCGCCGTCGCGGCAAGCGAGCCCTGCGTCGCACGGGTCCCCGCATGCGGAGCAGTGCATGCGATCGGTGTCCGTATCCACGCATCCCGCGCCGAAGTCGTCGCAGCAGGTCTCGCCGTCGGCGCACCCGTCGGCGCAAGGATCGAGGCACTCGCCGTCCCAGCACACCTCCCCGTCGTCGCAGGGGGCGTCGCACCCGCCGCAGTGAGCCTCGTCCGTGTCGAGATCCACGCACCCGACCCGTTCACAGCAGGTCTCGTCCCCGCAGCCCCCCGGGCACGCCGGGACGCAGGCGCCGTCCTGGCAAAGGTCCCCCGGACCGCACACGTTGCCGCACTCGCCGCAGTGGTCCGAGTCCGCGAGCAGATCCACGCAGCTTCGATCGCAGCAGTCCGCCCCTACTGCGCACGCGCCGCGCGGGCCGCACCGACACGCCCCGTCGATGCAGTCGTCGGCGACGTCGCCGCACGGAAGCCCGCATCCTCCGCAGTTCAGGAGGTCCACCAGCGTGTCGATGCACGCGCCGGGCGGATCGCAGCACTGTTCGGCGGCGGCGCAGGCGTCCTCCCCGCACGGCGTCCGGCACTCGCCGTCGACGCACTCCTGGTCATCCGGGCAGCCGCCGGGGCAGTCGTCTGTGTCGGTCCGAGTGTCCGTGTCCGTGTCGACGTCCGCGTCGACGTCCGCGTCGATGTCCGCGTCGATGTCCGTGTCGGCGTCCGCCGCTCGATCGTTCTTCTCGGTCCCGGCGCAGCCTGTCAGAAGGACGAGGAGGCTCGAAAGAGCTTGCATGGGGCAAGACGATATCAGAGCAGGGGGTGCGCCGGCAGGCGCACGGTCCGGCCAACCTGCGGTGGGGTCCAGGGCACGAAACCGTCTGCCCCCATGGCGAGCCAGCGGATGCCAGGATCTTCGAGGGGGCGATCGAAGCGGAAGGTGACTTCGGCGGGACGGTGATCGGGCGTCGACGCCACGATCTCGATCGTCAGGCCGGTCAGCACGACGCGATCGCCGCGCCGCATGGGATGCTCGCGATCGCGCACCAGCATCGCGTCGGGCTCGCTCAGGAACCCGCCTTCGGGGCGCAGGTGGAGCGTGCGCGCGTCCAGGCGGCGGACCGTGAGCGCGGTTCCGCTCGACGCGAGCCGTCGTACGTGCGCGGGGAGCGCACGGCCGTCCAGCGCCCGTCGCAACGGGATGAATCCGGTGGAGTACGGGTCCGGTGCGCGGACGGCGACGATGTCCAGCTCGTGGAAGTTCGGATCATCCGGCACGCTCGCCAGGTTCCTCGCGATCGGTGCGAAGAGCAGCGGCGACAGCGTTCGGATCGGAAGCAGGATCGGCGCGACCGCGAGGTGCACGACGGCGAGGCCCACCGCGAGGCGGCGGGCCGCCGGTCGGACCGGCAGATGGGCCAAGAGCATCGCGAAGAGGCCCATCGCGCCGAAACCCGCGAAGAGCAGGAGGCGTTCCATCGGAAAGGTCGCGCAGGCCGGGACGACGCAGAGCAGCATGCTCGCCGCGAAGAACCGGGCGACGCGATCGCGCCGCACGAGGCCGCCGAGCAGCCAGGCCAGCAGCGCGACGACGCAGGCCCCCACGATCCACAGGACGGTCCTCGCGGTTTCAGGGAGGAACACGTGGACGTCCGTCGGCGCGAGCGCCCACTGCCCGAGCAGCAGCACGGGTGCGCGCTCGGCGACGGCCCGCGCGAAGGCGACCGGGCTCGCGAGCGGGTCGACGTAGTAGCCGGATCCGTACGCGCCGTACCCCAGGGCGCCGTGCACGAGCCGCCAGACGACGACGACGGCGAGGTGCGGCAAGATCGCGATCGCCCGACGCGCCGGCGTGGCCGCGTCGAGAAACGTCGCGTGGGCCAGCAAGAGCGCGAACGCCGCGATTGCGGCTTCGGCGGAGCAAAGACCCAGGGCGAGGAGTGCGGGCCCAAGGGCCGCGCCGGGCACCCACCGATCCCGTCGCCAGCGATCGTGCGCGATGAGCGCGAGCAGCCCGAACGTCGTCGCGACCATCGCGTTGCGATTCGCGACCCATGCCGCCGGGAAGGCGTGGCCGTCGTCGATCGCGTAGGCGAGGGCCGCGAGCCCTGCGGCGAGCCCATGGCCGAGGATCCGGCGGTACGCCACCGCGGCGGCCGCGACCATCGCGCCGAGCCACAGGAGGCTGTGCGCGTGCATGAGCGCGGGCTTGTCGGGCCACAGCGCGTGATCCAGACGGTGGGTGAGGACGGTGACCGGGCGGAAGAACGCGAGCTTGACCCCCTCGAACGTCCACCACGGGAACATGCCGCGATCCATCAGGCCGTGCGTCCTCGTGCGGTCGCCGTCGGCGAAGCTGAAGAGGTCCCAGCTGGACTGTGCGGCATCCTCGAACCCCGGCCAGCCCTCCAGGGCCAGCCGATGGATGAGGTCGTCGGCGTGCAGGCCCGTCCACAGCGCGGGCAGGCAGAGCCCGATTGCGACCGCCGCGAGAATCCACGGCAGTTTCGGGCTCTGCAGGTGGCGGAGGAGAGCGTGCTTCAGCGGATGCGCCGGAGGAGGGCGTTGCCCGAGTCGAGGAAGAACAGCGATCGGGACGGGAAATCGTAGGCCATGCCGAAGGGCGCGTCGACGCGAGCAGCGGCGCCGACGCCCTCGACGTAGTTCGCCGCACCGGCGGTCCCGATCATCGTCGAGACCTCCTGCTTCCGCACGCCAGGAGACAGCCGACGGCGAGCGAGGCGAGGATGTGAATCGGGCCAGGTCGCATCATTCGATCCTCCGAAAAGAATCGCTCCGCGCCGGATCGTATCACGTCAAAGCGATCAATCCGCCGCCGCTCCCGATTCGGCGAGGTGACGTTCGAGGAAATCACGCACGCGGCCGTAGACGCGTGTCGTCTCCTCGGCGGGAACGCCGTCGAGCCCGTGTCCTGCACCGGGCACGAGGAGCAGCTCGAACGGGACGTTGCTCTGCGCGAGCACCGTGGACATCCGGACCGACTGCTCCGCGGGGACCTCACGATCCTCCTGTCCGTGCGCGAGGAGCGTCGGGGGGTGGGTGGGCGTGACCCGGCGGATCGGGAGCAGCGGCGCGAAGGCATCTGCTTGCGACGCGGGATCCAGGCCGCTGACGACCTGCGGCCAGTTTCCCTGCTGACGGCAATACAGGCGCAACCGCGCGGCGTTCGTGCCCGCCGGCCGCTTCGCGATCTCGTGATCCTGCACGTCCCGGAACGCGTCCTCGCGGGTCAGTGCGGTTCGCTCGAGGGATGCGGGGTCGGGTTGCGTGAAGAAATCCGCGAGGATGTCCGAGAAGCCCCACAGGGAAATGATCGCGCGAGGCGGCGGATCCACGTGGGAGCCCGCGAGCTGCGCGAGGTAGGCCCCGGAGGAGATCCCGAGGACCGCCAGCCGCTCCGGATCACCCTGGAAGACGTGCGCTCCTTCGCCGCGGGCCCACACGATCGCGTCTCGGACGTCCTCCACGATGGCCGGCAGCTTCGTTTCCGGCGCGAGCCGGTGGTCGATCGAGACTACGACGTACCCAGCCCGCGCGAGCGGCTGCAACTGGTCGGGGATGATCGTCCGGTCTCCACCGAGCAGTGCGCCACCATGTATGAATACGATGATCGGCCCCACGACGAAGTTCGAGAGTCGGTACACGTCGGCTTGCAGCTCGAGCGTTCCGACGGTCTTGTACGTGTAGACGCGACGGACCAGGTCCGGGGCCGCCGGCGCGGCCGACGCGCCAGGCCCCTCGGGCGGCGCTTCCTCGAGAAAGCTCGAGGGACGCTGCGTCGCTCCTCCGCATGCGGCTCCGGTGCATGCGAGGAGGAAGACGAGCCGGATGGAAGCGGCGAAGATGGCGTTCGCGCGGCGCATTGCGGCCCTTACCCGCAGGAGTCCTCGCACGCGCTGCCGCAGCACGCGTCACACTCGGCCGCGACGTAGCAGGTTCCCCCGCCCACGAGCGCACAGCAGATCCTCGTGCCTTCGCTGCACTCGGGGTCCGGCACGCACTCGGTGTCTGTGCCGGTGCCGGTCCCTGTGCCCGTGTCCGTGCCGGTGTCGGTGCCAGTTCCCGTGTCCGTCCCGGTGCCCGATCCGGTGTCCGTGTCCGAATCCGTGTCAGTGTCGGCGTCCGCATCGCCGCCGTCTTCGACCCCCGCCGTGAGGCACCCGGACAGCAGGACGACGACGCAGGCGTAGGTGGGCAGGGCAGTCACGGCCGCAGACTGCCACGCCCGCCCGCCGGTGGGAACGTCGAAAACGGTCTACGATGAGAGAACACGGGCTTGGAGGTCTTGCGATGTTGATTGGTTCGTCCTGCCGCGCCGCGGCGATGCTGGTTTCCTTCCTTCTGATCGGCTGTCCCGGCACGAAGCACGTGCGCTTCATCGACGCCGGGCCGGACGCCGATACGGACGTCGACACCGACACGGACGTCGATGCCGACACGGATACCGACACCGACACGGACGAGCCCTGCGATCCGACCGACTCCGACGGCGACGGGATCGCCGACTCCGACGAGGCGGCCGGGGACACGGACGGCGACGGCACGCCGGACGTCGCGGACACCGACGACGACGGCGATCGGATCCCTTCGTCCGTCGAAGCGGGCGATTCCGATCCGTGCACGCCGCCGCGAAACAGTGACGGCGATCCGGATCCGGACGCCCGCGACGCGGACTCGGACTCGGACGGACTCCCGGACGAGGACGAGCAGGGACGCGGGACGGACCCCATCGACTACGACAGCGACGGCGACTGCATCCCGGACGGCGCCGAGGTGGACTTCGGGTACGACCCGATGAATCCCGACAGCCGTCTGGACCTGACGGGGAGCGTCGTTCTGCCTCGCGGCGGCGACCCGGTCGCGCTCGACGTCGAGATGCAGACAGACATCGAGTCGGCCGACGTCGTGTTCGCAGTGGACACGACCGGATCGATGGGCGCGACCATCAACAGCCTGCAGGCCGCGCTCGAGGACACCATCATCCCGGGCGTCGAGGCCGAGTTCGGCGATCTGCAGATGGGCGTCGTCGAGTTCGAGGACTTCCGGTACGGCAGCTACGGGAGCGATTGCTTCTTCGGAGGCGGCGTGGACCGAGGAAAGGACCAGCCGTTCCGCCTGCTGCAGGAGGTGACGTCCGTGTTCGACCTGGTCCAGGAGGGGCTCGACACCCTCGACCAGCCGATGGGCTGCGGCGGCGACGGACCAGAGGCGTACGTCGAGGCCCTCTACCAGACCGCCACCGGAGAGGGGATCGACCGCACCGACGGCGACGAGGACTTCGCGGAGCCAGTGGACTGCGCGATCGACGGACGGATCGGAGGCGCGTGCTTCCGGCCCGGCGTGCTGCCGATCATCGTCCTCTTCGGCGACAACGAGTTCCACAATGGTCCGCCGGACGGCCTGTTCAGCCCGTACGACATCCCGACCGCGGACCCCGAGCCGCATACCTTCCCCGAGGCGATGGACGCGCTCGTCGCGATCGGCGCGCGCGTGATCGGCTTGACGGCGGCCGGGTGGGGTCAATCACTCTCGCACATGACCCAGACGGCGAACGCGACCGGCGCCGTGGACGGGGCGGGCGCCGCCCTGGCGTTCACCTACCGCGCGGACGGAGTCGGGCTCGGCGACACCGTGGTCGACGCGATCAACGCCCTGGTCACTGGCACGCCCACCGACGTCACGATCGGGGCAGTGGACTTCCTCGGCGACGAGGTGGACGGCACGCAGTTCGTCAGCTCGCTGGCCGCCGTCTCCGCGAACCCCGCCGGGGGAGTCGCCGGCATGGCGGGAGACGCCTTCCAGGACGTCGCCCCCGGCACCCTTCTGACCTTCCGCGCCGATCTGCAGAACGACATCGTCGACGCCGGCGAGCACGTCCAGATCTTCGCCGTGGACCTCGTGGTCACCGACGAGATGGGCCTGCGCCTCGACACGCAGCGCGTGATCGTCCAGGTTCCCAGCGTGGACGGGGACGTCTGCGAGTAGCGATCAGGTGCAAGGACAGATCGACCGTCGGGAGCCCACGGCGCAGGCGACGCCGATCCCGTCCATGCCGAGGCGGTGCTCGGCGGGGCAGCCGAAGTAGTTCGAGCAGATGAGCGGCCCGATGAGACCGGTCGCGGTGTGGTCCCCCCACTCGTCCTCCATGCACGCGTAGAGGTAGTCGGCGATGTTCACCGCGGCGGCGATGCCGAACGCGTCGCTGATCGCCTGGCACTCCGCCGCCGTGTCCTGCGCTGCGAACCAGACGCCGTCGTCTGCGACGATTCCCATGCCCAGCGCCGCGCACACTCCCTGACACGCGACGCCGCAAGCGCCCGGGTCGTAACACCAGGCGAGCGCCCCGACCTGGCGGCAGCTCGGCGGGATGGGGCCGCCGCCGCCTCCGATGTCGAGACAGGCGCCCGAGACGCAGGCTTGCGCCGCCGTGCAGTCGACGCCCACGGTGGCCCCGGTGCAGTCGCCGCTCGCGCCGCAGTAGTCCGGGTTCGTGTTCGGGTCGACGCAGGTGCCGTCGCAGTCGAGCAGCCCCGCCTGGCACGACAGGGCGCACCCCCCCGCGCCGTTGCAGATCTCGCCGGGGTCGCACGCGTTGGCGCACGCGCCGCAGTTCAGTCGGTCCGTGTCCGTGTCGCGGCACACGCCGCTGCAGTCGGACAGGCCCGACTGGCACGACAGGTCGCAGGCTCCCGATCCGTCGCAGATCTCGCCCGCGGCGCACGGGTCGTTGCACGCCCCGCAGTGCCGGCGATCGACATCTGTGTCGACGCAGACGCCCAGGCACTCGGTCAGACCCGTCTGGCATGACAGCGCGCAGTCGCCCGAGCCGTCGCAGATCTCGCCGTCGTCGCAGGCGTCGTCGCAGCCGCCGCAGTGCCGCCGGTCCTCGTTCGTGTCGACGCAGACGCCCCCGCACGGCGTCAGCCCCTCCTGGCAGGACAGCCCGCACACGCCGGCGCCGTTGCAGATCTCGCCCGCCGCGCACGGAGCGTCGCAGCCGCCGCAGTGCGCGCGGTCGGTGTCCGTGTTCACGCACATGCCCGCGCAGTCGGTCAGGTCCTCCTGGCAGGTCAGTGCACATGCGCCTGTGCTGCACACCTCGCCCGCCGCGCACGCCTCACCGCAGGCGCCGCAGTTCTCCGGATCGACCGCGGTGTCGCGGCACATGCCGTCGCATTCGTCGAGCTGCCCGCACGAGATCTCGCACGCGCCGTCGAAGCAGACCGTCCCGGTCTTGCAAGCGGTCTCGCAGTCGCCGCAGTGGCCGGGATCCCACTCGGTGTCGCGGCAGCTCCCGTCGCAGTCCGTCGTACCCTCGGGGCACGTGAACGCGCACCCGCCCGCCGAACAGACCTCGCCGGGGGCGCAGACCGTGCCGCATTCGCCGCAGTTCGCCAGGTCGTACGTGAGGTCGACGCAGGCCCCGTCGCAGTTCGCGGTCGGCGGGCCGCAGGTAGGGCCGGCCGATCCGCCCGCCCCGCCGCAGTCGCATCCCGCCGAGAATGCCGCGAAGGCCGCAACCGCGAATGCCACAGAGATCCGCTGAGCTCGAACCATTCCGCCCTACCTCCTGCCCCGAGGCTACCACGGCGTCGAGCGCGCGCTATCATCGCGGCAGGCCCGATGAGAGACCGATGATGCCTCTGCTGCTCGCGCTCGTGTCGCTCGCTGTCTCCGCGGGATGCGGCGTGGGCGGCCGTGTCGACACCGATGGTTTCTCTCACGTCCATACCCACGGCCACGCCGATCAGGATGCTGGCCCCGCGCACGACGCATCGTCCCGCGTTCGGGTCGCGGTCATCGGGGATTATGGACAGGCCGGACCGGACGAGGCGGACGTCGCGCTCCTCGTGGAGCAATTCGATCCGGACTACGTTCTGACGACGGGCGACAACAACTATCCTTCCGGCGACGAGGCGACCATCGACCGGAACGTCGGCCAGTACTACGCGCGATGGATCCACCCGTACCTCGGCATCTACGGGGACGGCGCGACCGAGAACCGGTTCTTCCCCTCCCTCGGGAACCACGACTGGGGCGTGCCGGGTGCCGCGCCGTACCTTTCGTACTTCGTGCTGCCCGGCAACGAGCGCTACTACGACGTCGCGCTGGGACCCGTGCACTTCTTCTGTGTCGACTCCGACGCGTACGAGCCCGACGGGATCGAGGTCGGATCGCGGCAAGCCGAGTGGCTGCGCGAGGCGCTCGCCGCGTCCACGGCTCCTTTCCGGATCGTGCTGCAGCATCATCCGCCGCTGTCGTCCGCCCTCGAGCACGGCTCCGATGCCCGCCTGCAGTGGCCCTTCCGTCAGTGGGGGGCGACGGCGGTCCTGGCCGGTCACGACCACACCTACGAGCACGTCATCCAGGAGGGCGTGCACTACGTGATCAGCGGGCTCGGCGGTCGCAGCCGCTACCCGTATGCGGGCGCGGTTTCCGGGAGTCGCATGTTCTACAACGAAGACTTCGGCGCGCTCTTCATCGAAGCGGACGAGACGCGGGCGACGTTCGAGTTCGTGACCCGCGCACGCCAGGTCGTCGACGCGTTCACGATTCGCCGCACCGACGAACCGACCCTCCACGAGAACCTCGTCCCTGCCGGCGCCGCGTGGCGGTACCGGACCTACGGCGTCGATCCGGGCGAGGGATGGACCACCGCCGGTCTCCACGACGCGGACTGGCCGAGCGGGAACGCCCCCCTCGGGCACGGTGACGGGGACGAACGCACCATCCTGTACGGCACTCCCTCCGACGCCCGCGGAGTCTCGGCGGTCTTCCGGCACGCGTTCGAGGTCGAGGATCCCTCCCGGGTCGTGGACCTGTACCTCGGCGTCGTCCGCGACGACGGGGCGGTGGTCTACCTCAACGGCGCGGAGGTGCTGCGCGCGAACATGCCCGACGGCGAGATCTCGCCATCGACCTGGGCGCCGGCTTCCGTCGAGGGGACCCGCGAAACCGGCTTTTTCGGAGGAACCATCGATCCCGGGTTGCTCGTCTCCGGGACGAACGTCGTCGCGGCGGAGATCCACCAGGCGCAGACGGGCGCCGACGACCTCAGCTTTGACCTGGTCCTCGACGCGATCGTCGGAGACGTCGTCCTCGCGCGCGGATCGTCGTGGCATTTCTACGACGGACCTTCGGCACCCGATGGATGGCGCGAGCCGGAATTCGACGACTCGGACTGGGCCGAGGGCCCGGGTCCGCTGGGATACGGCGAACCCGATCTCGCGACGACGATCTCCTTCGGCCCGGATCGCAACGACGTCTTCGTCGCCGCGTTCTTCCGGCGTCGATTCGATGTGCCGGACCCCGCGGCCGCCGACGCGATCCACATGCGACTGCGACGCGACGACGCCGCGATCGTGTACCTCAACGGGGTCGAGATCTTCCGCAGCAACCTGACGCAGGGCGAGGTCCATCCGAGCGGCCTCGCCGCCTCGGACGTGCTCGAGGGCGTCGATAGCGCCTGGCTCGAGACCGTGATCGCGCCGGACGCCTTCGTCGCGGGGGAGAACGTGATGGCCGTCGAGATCCGGCAGGCGAGCTCGTCGGGCCGGGACCTCTCCTTCGATCTCGAGCTGCTGGTCCCCCCCGAGGTCCGGTAGCCGTGGACGACCGCCTGCCCTACGCGCGCGCGCACTGCTTCATGGCCGGCGTCGGGGACGCGGGAGAGGCGCTGTGCGGCGCGAACATGCAGTTCGGCCTGGCCAAGATCCACGTGGTCCAGGAGCGACTGGGCTTCCCTGCCGACGCGACGTTCGTCGGCGCGCCGGACGCGACGGTCACGCGCAACCGTCCCCGCTGGAACGCGGGGTTCGGTTATGGCGGACGGATCCGCTGGTCCGGAGACTTCGCGGTTCTCGACGAGAAGCCGAACGCCTGCGGCATGCTGGTCGGCGCGCTGGCGGGGCTGCCGGCCGAGGCCGAGATGCGTACGCGCGCGCGCGAGGTCGCGGCGCATGGCGTGACCCTCGACGGGGTGCGGCTCGACTTCGACATCGACGAGTCCAACCACTTCGTAGACCTGTGCGAGGTTGCCGACGATCCGTTCGGCAGGGTGCCCACGGGCGCGATCTTCGTCATGCACAGCTCCGGCCACGAGCACCGCGGGCCGACCGAGCGCGGTCCTGGGCTCTATCACGACAAGAGCCCCGAGCTCGCACGGATGGCCGAGCGCCACGACACTCCCTGGGGTCCCCTGTCGATCTTGCGGGGCGACGCGCTCCGTGCATGGTTCGAGTTCGTCCTTCGCGTCCAGGCGTTCGGCCTCCGGCGTCGCGAAGCACTCGCCCGGGCGCTCTTCGGAGAGTTCACGGTGGTCCAGAATGCGATGCACCAGGGCCTCCAGGCGCCGAACGACGTGAACATCGGCTGCTACGTCTTCGACGACGCGGCCGCGACGGACGGCAGCTTGTTCCCGCTCACGCTGTCGGCCGATCTTCCGATCTCCCTCGTCCGTCCGAAGCCGAACCTGTCGGACGAAGTCCTCGGTCGCGTCGACTGGGCCGAGCGAGCGCATCGTCACGGAGTTCTCGATCGCGTCCGGCGGGCGAACCTCCTTCCCCACGGAGGCGGCTACTCGTACGCGCAGTTCCGCGGTGTGGCGGAGGCGAGACACCGGGGCCCCGACGACCGCACCTTCCTGCTCGAACCGGCGGGCGGAGGTCCGGCCGTGGAGGTCGACGACGTCCGCGGGCTCGCGCACGGGTATCGCGGTGCCGAGGTCCTGCAGCGTGCCGTGGCCCTGGGCCTGTGCGAGCCGGTGGTCACGCTGGACGTCCGCTACGTCGTACGAACGGCCGCGGCGTGATGCTCGTCGCCGCCTGGCTCCTCGCCAGCTGCGCCGCCCGAGAGGTGCCGCTGGGCAGGGCGCCGGAAGGGCCCGATGCCGGGACGATCCTCGACTCTGGATTGGACGCGGCGCCGGATGCCTCGGACGCGTCGGACGCTTCGGACGTTGCGGCCGACGCCGGAGACGCGGGCAATCCGGGCGGCGGGCGCCTGGGCGATCCATGTCTCGGTGACAACGACTGTGATTTCGCCGATCCGACCTGCATCGATCGCGTGCACGTGAACGCCGGAGGGATCGACGAGGACTTCTGCATCGACGGAGGTGCCTGCACGACGGCCTGCACGAGCGACGCGGACTGTCCCGACGGTGGGCTGTGCTCGACGTCGGTCACGTTCGAAAGCGGAGGCGAAACGCCGCGGCTCTGCATGAAACCTTGCGCCGACGCATCCGACTGTCGGGTCGGATGGTCCTGCCAGGCACTGATCGCCTCCGGGCCCGTCTGCACGCCCCCGCTCGACCCGTGCTAGCGATAGCGGTGCTCGCGGTCTTCTTCGTTCAGGACGCGTTCGCGCACGAGGTGCGGCCGCTTCTGGTCCTGTCGGTCGAGGGCGACGTGTCGCCGGTCGATCTCGAACGGCTGACGACCGTGCTGCAGGCGCACCTCGCGGACCTCGAGGTCGACCCTCGCGCCCTGCGTGTCGGACCATTGCCGGATTCCCTTCTGGAGCGGATCGAGGAGGTCCGGCACGTGTCGGCCCGTGCGGGCGCGGTCGGCGTCGTCTGGGTGGACTCGGCGCCCGGGACCGAGGTCTACCTGTTCGTCCTCGATCAGGGAGAAGGCCGGGTGATCACGAGGTCCATCGCGGCCGGCGCCGGCGAGGAGGACCGTCTGCAGACGATCGCGCTCCTGGTCGAGGCGTCGATCGGCCCGCTCGTCCCGTTGCGGGAGGTGAATTCGCCCGGCGAGCTGCGCGCGCCGCCGCCGCGCGCGCCCCGGGCATCCGCGCCGACGCTGGGACTGACGGCCGGCTACCTCGCCGTCGCGGTGGAGGGCGACGGCGTCCTGCAGCACGGTCCGGACGCTGCGTTCGAGCTTGGCCTGGGCCGGCTGAGAATCGGAATCGAGGTCGGCTTCGGCACCGCCGTCGACGTGCCGCTCCCGCAGGGATCGGCGGGCGTGGAGCGCGTGACCGCCCGGCCGACTGCCGGCGTGCGGCTGGGGGCGGGCCGGCTGACGGCGCACCTGGACGGGGGTCCGACGGTGGACGTCGCCTTCGCTCGTGCGCCCATCGATCGCACGACCGTCAACGCAGGCATCGGCGTCGGTGCCGGGATCGACGTCGTCGTCGGAGGTCCCGTCTTCGTCACGATCCGCTCCGGCGCGGACTGCTGGATCACGCGGCACGACTACGCGGCCTGGGCGGGGGGACCCCGGGTCCTTCAGTTCGGCAGGGTGCAGCCCTGGCTCGGGCTCGGCATGGGCCTGCGCAGCGCCCCCTGAGCGCCCAGCACGCCGAGCGGCGTTCCGCCAAGGCTGGAAAAGGACCCGAAGCAAATTCGCACTCCGCCCACCCCCTGCCACTGTAACGTTCGTGGCGTTGGCGCTCGTCAAGACTGCGGAGCCGACCTGGGAGGAACTGGCTGCGTCCTCCGTTCGCGGAGACCCGGCCGCGCGTCGCGACCTCGCCCGGCGCTGCATCGCGCGGATCCGCCGCACCGCGGTCTTCATGGGCGCTCGCGGCGCCGATCTCGAGGACGCCGTGCAGGCGACCCTCGTCGAGGCGTTCGGCGCCCTCGCGAGCTTCCGCGGCGACAGCCAGTTCACCACGTGGCTCGACCGGATCGCCGGCCGGACGATCCTGCGAAACCTGCGCCGCTGGCGGGCGCTGCCGATCCCCGCGAGCGACGTGCTCGACCCTCCCTCGTCGGCCCCGTCTCCGGAAGAGGACGCGCGGTCCCGGTTGGCCGTGGAGCGCGTGAGCGCACACCTGGAGAAAGTGAAGCCGAAGAAGCGGATCGCCCTGTTGCTCGCGACGGCCCATGGCTGCTCGGGCGAGGAGATCGCCGAGATCGTCGGCTGCACGCCCGCCGCCGCGCGTGCGCGGGTGCTGCACGGCCGTCGCGAGTTGCTCGCGCGTGCGCGCAAGGACCCAGCCCTGCGTCACCTCGCGACGGGTGCGTCCGACGACACCGACGACGGAGAGGACTCCGATGTCTGAGCGCCTCTGTGACCTCGTCGTGGAGCGGCTGCCAGACGTCCTGGCCGAGGGCGTGCCGCCCGACCCGGAGGTCGCGCGCCTCCGGGCGCACGCCGAGCGCTGTCCCGCGTGCGCGGAGGCGCTTGCGCACTGGGCCGCGCTCGTCACGACTCTGGAAGAGGGGGACGACGACCTCCTCGGTGAGCTGGCAGAGAGGCGGATCGAACGCGCCGCAGTCGATGCGCTCGATCGCGCGTCGCTTCCTTCCGGTTCGGCCATCGGGCGTCGGCTGCGCGGCGCCGTTGGCGTCAGGATCGGGGTCGGCGCCGGGATCCTCCTGGCAGCCGGGCTCGCGGCGATCCTGCTGTGGCCGGCCGGCACCGAGCGCCCGCGGCCGGATCGCGCCGCGAGCGTGATCCTCGCGGCGAGGGGCGCGCGGGTCGGCGGGGGATTGGCGCGTGCCGGCGATCCGCTCTTCTCGGGCACCCGGGTCGACCTCCCGGCGGACGCGCGGCTCGGGTTGTCCCTGCCGGACGGATCCTCCGTGTGGTTCGGTCCGGGCGCGCGCGGCCAGATCGTCTCGTGGAAGGTCGACGACGTGCGGATCCGCCTCGATGCCGGCACGGTCGTCTCGAAGGTCGTGCCGGACGTGCGGCGCAGGTTCGTCGTCGGCACGGCGGACCTCGAGGCGCGGGTTCGCGGCACGGTGTTCTCCGTTTCGGCCGGCGCGCCCTCCGTCGTCCGCGTCCTCCGCGGTGTCGTGGACGTCGTCGATCGGGGCGGATCGGCGCGAGCGCGCGAGGTCAGCGCAGGGGAAGCCGCGATCGCTGGCGAAGCCGGCGTCGGGGCGGCCGACTCCGCGGACGTCCTGACGGACTGGGCGCTCGCGGGCCGCCGCGAGCAGGGGCCCGACGGCGCGCGGCTCCTGGTCGAGTCGACCCCTCCGGGTGCGACCGCCTCGCTCGACGGGGACGTCGTGGGCCGCACGCCCGTCTCCTGGATCGCCCGTCCGGGCTATGGCCGCCTCGAGGTCCTTCTGGACGGCCACGCGCCGATCGTCGAGGAAGTCGACCTGCGCGCCGGAGACGTCGTCGAGCGGCGGTACACGCTCGTCGTTGCCCCGAGCGACGCCGCGAGCGACGCGGGGCCGGTCCATGAAGGAGAAGACGAAGGTGCGGACGAGCCCGAGGCCCAGCGGGCCCTGGCACGCCCGCCGCACGGCGCGATCGGCAATCCCACGGCCTCGCCGGATCCCGGACCGGTGGTCGACCCGGTCGCGGATCTCGTCGCGGCCGGACGCCTCGACGAAGCGCGCGGTGCGCTGGCCGGCGCTTCTGCAGATTCCCACTGGCGCGTCGCGGACGCATTGCGTGCCGCTCGGCGTTATCGAGACGCCCTCGCCGTGTACGAGTCCATCCGTTCCGGGTTCCCCGGCACGACGAGCGCCCACAACGCCCGCTTCGCCCAGGGGCGCCTGCTCCTCGATCGGCTCGGCGATCCCCGCGGGGCCGTATCGGCCTTCGACGCCTATCTCGCCGAGGCTCCCGGCGGAGCGCTCGCCGGTGAAGCGCTGCTCGGCAAGGCGCGCGCGACCTGGGCGCTGGGAGATCACGCGGGCGTCGAGCGCGCTGTGCGAGCGTACCTGGACGCGCACGGTTCCGGTCCGCGCGCTGCCGAGGCGGCGCTGCTGCTCGGCGACACCTTCCGCGCCAGGAGTGCCTGGCGCAGCGCGGTCGACGCCTACAGGACCGCCCTCTCGAAGGGCGCCCGCGGCCGCATCGCCGAGGACGCCTGGTACGGCGTCATCGAGAGCCTGGGCCGCGCCGGAGATCGCGCCGCCGCCGCCACCGCGGCTCGCGACTACCTCTCGCGCTTCCCGGACGGTCGCTGGGCCGAGCGCGCGAGGACCTTCGCGGGGCGCTAGGAGGCTGGTGTGAAATGCCGCCTACTGCGGCCGCCGATACGCGGCAATCTCGGCGCCGTGCTCCCTGCGGCCTCCTCTCCGTACGTCTAGTACGGCTCGTCGGTCCTCGGTCCGCCCGGCGCCGATATCGCCACGTCTCGGCGCCCTCGCTACGGCGCCCTTTCACACCAGCCTCCCTAGCCCGCGTGAGGCGGGGACAAGTTTTCGCGCGGCGCACTGAGCGAAGCCCCTCTGGGCCCGGGGAGCGGTGTTCGCATCGCGTACGCCCGGAGCAAGGTCTGCGCACCTCGTCGCCGCGACATCGGCGTTTTTCGCGCTCGAAGAGAGGCACAGCGGTTGCACCGGGGTGGCCGCGGGAGGCCTGCATGGCGAGGACTGCGTTCTTTCTTCTCTGGACGGCCGGATGCGGCTGCGGCGACGACGAGGGCACGACCCCGGACGGCGACGCCGACACGGACATGGACACGGACGCCGACTCGGACTCCGATTCGGACAGCGACACGGACGCCCCGTGCCAAGACGGGCTCACCGACTGCGGCGGCGTCTGCGTCGACCTCGCGACCGATGTCGGCCATTGCGGGCGCTGCGCCGACCCGTGCCTCGATGGGGAGGTCTGCGACGACGGCGCATGCCTCTGCCCGCCTCCGGGCACCGCGTGTCCGGACGGGTGCTTCGACCTCTCGACCGACGCCGCGCACTGCGGCGAGTGCGGGTCGGCGTGCGAGGGCGGCGACTGCGCCGCCGGGATCTGCGAGTGCGGTGTCGGCGAGGTCTACTGTCCGGGCGATGGCTGCTTCGACCTCTCGACCGACACGGCGCACTGCGGCGACTGCGCCGTGGACTGCGGCGCGGGAGTGTGCAACGCGGGCGTCTGCGAGTGCGCCGCGGGGCAGGTGCTCTGCCCCGACGGCGGCTGCCACGACCTGTCGAGCGATCCCGCCCACTGCGGCGACTGCGCGAACGACTGCGGCGCGGCCGGCTTGTGCGACGCGGGCGTCTGCGGGTGCCCGGCCGGCGCGGTGCTCTGCCCGGACGGGTGCTACGACCTGTCGAGCGACCCGACCCACTGCGGCGACTGCGCGAACGACTGCGGCGCGGCCGGTGTGTGCGACGCGGGCGTCTGCGGGTGCCCGGCCGGCGCGGTGCTCTGCCCGGACGGGTGCTACGACCTGTCGAGCGATCCGACCCACTGTGGCGACTGCGCCAACTCGTGCGGCGCGGGCGCGGTCTGCGATGCCGGGGCGTGCGATTGCGCGGCCGCGGGCGAGGTGCTCTGCCCGGACGGGTGCTACGACCTGTCGAGCGACCCGACCCACTGCGGCGACTGCGCCAACTCGTGCGGCGCGGGCGCGGTCTGCGATGCCGGGGCGTGCGACTGCGCGGCCGCGGGCGAGGTGCTCTGCCCGGACGGTTGCTACGACCTGTCGAGCGATCCCGACCACTGCGGCGACTGCGCGGTCCGGTGCTTCGGCGCCTGCGCAGCCGGTGTCTGCGAGGGCTGCGGAGGAAACCCGGACCCGCCGGGCGGCGGGGGATGCCCCGGTGTCTGCACGGGCGGTTGCGCCGACAACGTGTGCGCCATCGACTGCGACGGCGCCGGGTCCTGCGACGGACAGGACCACGTCTGTCCGCCGAACTATGCCTGCGAGGTCGTCTGCCGCGGCGCCGACGCATGCGACACCGGCTCGGTCACCTGCGCGGACGGGTACGCGTGTACGGTCGTCTGCGAGGGCGGGAACGACGCGTGCGGCGACATGGACGTGAACTGCGGGGACGCCTCGACCTGCTCGGTCACCTGCGGCGCCGACGCTTGCTCGGGGATGGACCTCTTCTGCGGTCCAGGCGCCTGCTCCGCCGCGTGCGGCGGGGCTCCGCTGCCGACGGTCCACTGCGACGGCTCCTGCTCCTGCGCGGGGTGCTGAACCGGATCACCTCACGCCACCCGGTGGAGCGGCTCCTCGCCGCGCGCAACGCGCTGGGCGTTCGCGACGACGATGTCGGCGATGCGGCCGAAAGCGACGTCGGTTGATCCGCCCACGTGGGGAAGGACGATCACGTCCTCGCGGGCGAAGAGCGGGTCGGCGGGGTCCCAGGGCTCCTCCCAGAAGACGTCGAGCGCGACGCCGGCGAGGCGGCCGGAGGCGAGGGCGCGTTCGAGCGCCGCGCGGTCGATGATCGGACCGCGCGCGCAGTTGACGAGCATCGCGCCCGGCTTCATCGCCTCGAAAGCCTTCTCCCCGAAGAGTCCGCGCGTCCCTGGGGTCAACGGACAGTGGATGCTGACGAAGTCGCTGCGGGCGAGCATCTCGGCCAGGTCGCCCGGCGGGCTCGATCGACGAACGTGCATGACCGTCATCCCCATCGCCCGCGCGATCGCCGCCACGCGCCTGCCCGCTTGGCCGAACCCGACGAGGCCCAGCGTCTTGCCGCGCAGCTCGGTCCCGACGGGGAGCCCGATGCTCGCAGCCTCGAAACTCCGCCGCAGGGCCGAGAGACGCCTCGCGAGCGCGAGCAAGAGGAGCATCGTCGCTTCGGCGACCGAGTCGCCGTTCGTGTCGGGCGCGTTGCAGACGGGCAAGCCGCGCGCCTTGGCGGCGGCGAGGTCGATTCCGTCGACGCCGACGGCTGGCTGCTGCAGCAGACGCGCGGCGCGCGCCGCCTCCACGACCTCGCGGGTGAACGGCGCGTTCGACGGCAGCAGCACTTCCGATCGGCCGACGTCGTCCACGAGCGGTCGCGAGAAGTCCCGGGAGCGGACGTTCCACCCGTCGGGAAGGCGCACCCGGATCGCGTCGACGATCGGGAACCACCCGGTGCCGCAGAAGAGGATCTCCATCTCAGGGGCGTGCCGAAAGGAGCGAGACGCCTCTTCTCATGATTTCGCGAGGTTGCCCGCGCCGCGCGGCGCCGTCAACGCTTCCGGGCGCCTGTCATCCTTGCTAGGCTGCACTCCCCCCGATGACGAAGTCGACGACGGCACGAGCGGCGCAGGCCGAGGACCGCTACGTCTGTTTCCGGCTGGCGGGGCAGGAATTCGCACTTCCGATCGCGGACGTGAAGGAGACGATCCGTCCCCGGCCCGTGACGCCGGTCTTCCACACGCCGGATTTCGTGCTGGGCCTGGTGAACCTGCGAGGCGAGGTCGTCGCCGTGCTGGACGTCGCGCGGATCCTCGGCCTGCGGCCGACCGAGATCGGAGCGGAGTCGCGCGTCGTGGTCGTCAAGCGCGGGCCGAAGGCCGGGATCGTGGTCGACTCGCTGTCGGAAGTCCGGACGATCGACGCAGACTCGATCCGTCCGCCGCCCGCGACGCTGGACCGGCAGATCGCCGGGTACCTGCGGGGCGTCGTCGCGCTCGAGGCGGGGCCCGTCAGCGTGATCGATCTGGAGCACGTCTTCGACGCAGACGCGCTCAAGCCGTTCCGCCGTTCAGGGTAAGGGGAAGAGGGAAGCCATGCAGATGCCCGAGCTCACCGTGAAGCGGAAGATCATCGTGAGCTTCATTCTCCTCGCGTTCACGATCGTCCTGACCACGTCGCTCATCTCGATGTTCCTCCTGGCGGAGCAGGGACGCGGCAACTTCCTGGAACCGCACTACCAGCGCTTCGACAAGTACCGCGGGGCCATCGGGGACGCCGCGACGGCCACCGCCACCTTCGTCGCGAGCGATCCGGACGTCGTGAGCGCCGTCCAGGGGCAGGGAAATACCGCGATGCCGTCGCTGCCCGGCGCGGGCGCGAGCGACGTCCTCGCGCGTGCGCGCGAGTCCCTCCACGAGAGCCTCGGGGTCGATTTCCTCGTGCTCTTCGACGCGCAGGGACGCCGCATCCTCGAAGCCGGCGAGGTCCCATTCACTGCCCGTGACGTCGGCGAAGGGAAGTACTTCGCGGACGTCCGGGGAGGCACCGCGGTCCGCGGGGCGATCCTCGCCTCCTCCGGCGGCGTCAGCCAGGTCTCCGGTGTCCCCGTGCGCGCTCCGGGTGGCCGGACGATCGGAAGTTTGACGGTCGGGATCTCGCTCGAGCGCTTCTTCGACGACTTCCGCCTGCAGTCGCAGAAAACCCCGGAGAAACGGCACCACCTCGCGCTCGTGCGCGGCGGCCGCGTGCTCGCCTCGACGTTCCCCCAGGGCCAGCGGGATGCGCTCGCCGCGGCTCTCGACCCCGACGCCTGGATCCGCGACACGGAAGGGGGCGAGGAGACCGACCTCGTCCAGCTCGGCGACGAGCCCTTCGACTTCTACAGGGCCGAGGTCGAGGGCTACGACGGCGCCGCCGCAGGAACGATCGGCCACATCTTCCACATGAAGACGCACAGGTTCGAGGAGGAGGAACATCGGGAGCAGCGCGTCATCCTGCTCGCGTCGTACGGCGCGATCCTGCTGCTCGCCGTCGTTTTCGGCTGGATCTTCTCTTCGATCATCACGGGACCGCTGAATCGCTTCGTCCGCGCCACCGAATCGCTCGCGCGCGGCGAGGCGGACCTCACCCAGCGCATCGAGGTGAAGAGCCGCGACGAGATGGGCCGCCTCGCCGGAAACCTCAACGCGCTCTTCGCGACCCTGCAGAAGCTCGCCAAGGGGGTGCAGAGGACGAGCTTCCAGGTCGCGTCGTCCTCGGCCGAGATCAGCGCCGCCTCCCGTCAGATGTACGACGGCGCGAAGGATCAGGCGACGAAGGTGCAGTCGTCCAGCGCGGCCGTCACCGAGCTTTCGTCCTCGATCCAGCACGTCGCCGAGAACGCGGTGGAAGCCACGAAGGTCGCCAAGCAGTCCGGCGAAGCCGTCGGGCGGGCGATCGAGCGCATGCAGAGGATCCGGACGACCGTCGAGCAAGCCGCCGAGCGCATCCTCGACCTCGGCGAGAGCGGCAAGCGGATCGGGAACATCGTCGAGGTGATCCGGCAAATCAGCGAGCAGACGTCGCTGCTCGCCCTGAACGCCTCGATCGAGGCCGCGCACGCCGGCGAGCAGGGCCGCGGCTTCGCCGTGGTCGCCGACGAGGTTTCGTCCCTCGCCCGCCGCGTCGGACAGTCCGCGCGCGACATCGAGGACCTCATCGCGACGATCAAGGACCAGACCGCGGAGGCCGTGCGCACGATGCAGGCAGGAACCCGCGAGGTGGAGGAGGGGACGACGCTGGTCGCCACGACGCTCGGCGACCTCAAGAAGATCTCGGAGGTCGTCGCCTACACCGCGCAGGCCGTGCAGGAGCAGGCGGTCGCGTCCGACGAGATCGCGCGCAACATGGACGCCGTGCAGCGCATCACGCAGGACGTCGTCTCGTCCAGCGAGGAAGCGGTAGTCCAGGGCGAACACCTCCACCAGATCGCGACAACGCTCGCGGAGTCGGTGAAGGGATTCAAGGTCGACCGCGATGGAGACGGAGTCGCGGACGACGCCCCCGAGCTGCCGCGGCCGCCACAGAAGCGTCTCCCCGCGCGACGGGCTTAGCCCGGACCATTCATGAACCTCGCTACTGCAACACGCGATACGCCGCAATCTCCGCGCGTTTCCTCGTTCCCCCATCCTCGACGTACGTCCAGTACGCCTGCGGTGGGGGAACTCCGGGACGCGCGGATCTCACCGCGATGGACCGATTTCGCTACGCGAAATCGGTCTCCGCTCGTCGTCTCGCGTGTTTCGCTACGCGAGTTCATGAATGGTCCGGGCTAGTTGGACGCCGCGGTGCTCGATCGCCTCTCGAAGCTCGTGGCGCGGGCCAGCGGCATCCACGTCCGATCGGCGACGCGGTGGCTCCTCTCGGCCCGGGTCGACGCTCGGATCGCCGCGCTCGGCGCCAAGGGCGCGCGGGCCTACCTCGACCTCGTCGAGGGCCCGAGGGGAGAGGACGAACTCGGTGCGCTCGTCGAGGCGATCCGCGTGGGCGAGACCCGCTTCTTCCGCCACGGCGCGCAGCTACAGGCGCTGCGTCGCGTCGTGATCCCCGAGTTGCGCGCCCGCGCTTCGGCCGGGAGCCGAGCCGTGCGCGCGTGGAGCGCCGGCTGCTCGACCGGCGAGGAGCCGTACACGCTCGCGATGCTCCTCGACGATGCGATGCCGCGCGCGCGCGGGTTCCAGCTCTCCGTGCTCGCCACGGACATCTCTGAAAACGCGCTCGCGACGGCCGGGCATGGTCGCTACGAAGCGGCGGCCGTGTCGCCCGTCCCCGACGACCTTCGTGGACGCTACTTCTCCCCCGAAGCCGACGGCTTCTGCGTCTCGCCGGTCCTGCGCGCGCTCGTCCGCTTCGAGCGACGCAACCTCGTCGATCCCGGATACCCGCGCGGTTTCGATCTGATCCTGTGCCGCAACGTGCTCATCTATTTCGGCCCCGTTGGCCGAGAGGAGGTCGTCCGCCGCCTCGCGGCGAGCCTCGCGCCGGGCGGTTTTCTCTTCCTCGGCTACTCCGAGACGCTGCGCGAGTTCGAGGAGCAGTTCGAGGCGATCTCGACCGACGAGGGCATCCTCTACCGCAGCCGCCTCGAGACGCCGGCTGCGCCCTCGCCGCCGCATGCGATGCCCGTGGCCGCCGCGTCGCCGGCCGCGCCCGAAGCGCCTGCGACGGGGCGCGTCGTCCTGACGGGTAGTTACGAGGACAGGCGGCTCGCGGCACAGCTCGCGCCGGTCCTGTCCGGCGACGTCCCGACCGTCGTGGTGGATCTCGACGGCGCCGACTTCCTCGGCGACGACGCCGCCCGCGACCTGCGCCGCGCCAAGGCGCTGCTCGCGGCGCAGGGCCGCACACTCGTCGTGGTCGCCGATCGGGCCGGCGTCCTGCGCTGGATCGATCGGGTCGGCCTGGCCGAGGACGTGACGGTCGTTCGCCGATCGGAGCTTCCAATTTGAGCCCGCGTCGGGCTATCCCGTGCCGAGGACTCGGGCGCCGGTCGAACGGTGCGCGCGGAAGCGCGCATCCGCACGGGCCTACGACCCGCACACGGACGGCTCGGGGATCGATTGACGGGGTCGGGTCGTGAACCCGCCTCCGGATCGCCCGCGCCGTGGGCTTCGGCGCCGGTCGAACGGTGCGCGCGGAAGCGCGCATCCGAACGGGCCTACGACCCGCGCCTCGACGCGTCGGGGGGGGATTGAGGAGGTCGGGTCGTGAATGCAGCCTCCGAGCTGTGGCAGGCGTTCCTCGCGGAGGGGGCGGGCCTCGCCGAGACCCTGCGTCGGCGCGTCCGGGGCCACGAGCTCGACGACGAAGCGCTCGCGTACACGGCCGCCGCACTCGAAGGATTCGCGGTCGACGCGGCGCTGCTCGGGATGGAGGAACTCGCGCGGCTCGCCTCCACCGCGGGCCGCGTCGCCGCGGACGCCGCGCGCCACACGCTCGACTTCGCCGTCGCAGAGCCCGCGCTCGGTGAGGCGGCGGACCGGATCGGGGATGCAATCTTCGCGCTCGCCCGGCCCGACTCCTCCGGGGCGCGCTTCGATCCGCAGCCCGCGATTGAAACGGAGGCGCGGCTCGCGGCCCTTGTCGGAGCCGACGTCGTCGCAGCCGCCGTGCCCGTCGTTCCGGATCGAGAGCCCGGGACGGACGACACGGTCTGGGTCCCGCAGGTCGACGAGGACATGATCGATCCGTTCATCGAGGAGTGTCAGGAGCGCATCGAGGCCCTCGCGCAGAAACTGATCGCCCTCGAGAGCTCGGGCACGGACCCGGAGCTCGTACGGGAGATCTTCCGCGACCTGCACACGCTCAAGGGCAGCTCGGGATTCGTCGGGCTCAAGAAGATGAACCGCCTCGCGCACGCCGCCGAGGACCTCGTCGGACAGGTGCGCGACGGCAAGCGTTCCGCGGACCGACTGGTCGTCGACGTCCTGCTCGGATCGCTCGACGGCCTGCGCGCGATCCTCGACCGCGCGATCCGCCGCGCGCCGATCGACCTCGACATCGAGCCGATGCTCGATCGGATCCGTCGCCCGTCCGCCGTCGTGGAAGCTGCGGCAGACGTCGGGACGGCCACGGTCGCGGCCGCCACGGCGCAGGCCGCGAGCCGTTCGGCCACCTTGCGCGTCGACTTCGCGAAGCTCGATCTCCTGATGAACCTCGTGGGCGAGCTGGTCCTCGGCAAGCAGCGAGTGCACACGAACCTGCAGGGCCTGTCTGCCCTGGGCCGCGAGCTCGAGACGCAGAGGCGGCTCGCGCGGCGCACGGCGCAGCCGGGCGCCCTGGACGCCGCAGAGCGCAGGGGTCTGCTCAAGGAGCTGGCGGACGAGATCGGCCGCGTCGAGCGAGTCTTCGAGGAGCTTTCCGCGGACCTGACGGACGCCGCCGGCCGGCTCGACTTCGTCTCGGCGGAGCTGCGCGACCAGGTGATGAAGCTGCGGATGCTTCCCATCGGGCGCCTCTTCTCGAAGTACCAGCGGACCGTGCGCGAGCTGGCGAACTCCCTCGGCAAGAAGGTCGAGCTGGTCGTCGAGGGCGCGGAGACCGAGCTGGACAAGATCCTCGTCGAGCAGCTCGACGATCCGCTCCTTCACCTGGTTCGCAACTCCGTGGATCACGGGATCGAGCTGCCCGCCGCGAGGCAGAAGGCCGGCAAGGCCGCTGCGGGGCGACTGCTGCTTCGCGCGCACCACCGCGGGAACCAGATCCTCGTGCACGTCGAGGACGACGGGGCGGGGATCGACCAGGAGCGGGTGGGCAAGAAGGCCGTCGAGCGCGGGATCGTGACGCAGGAGGAGCTCGAGGCGATGGACGAGCGCCGTCTCCTCGAGCTGATCTTCCGGCCGGGTTTCTCGACGGCCGCCGCGGTGACGGACGTCTCCGGCCGCGGCGTGGGAATGGACGTCGTGAAGGAGACGGTCTCCCGGCTCAAGGGGACGGTCGAGATCTCCTCGGTCCTGGGCAAGGGAACGCGGATGACGCTGCGCCTGCCGCTGACGCTCGCCATCATTCAAGTCCTGCTGGTGCGGGTGGAGGGAGAGGTCTATGCGGTCCCGATCGACGCGGTCGCGCGCACTCTCTCGGTGCCGCGCAGCAGCATCCGCCGCGTGGGCGACCGCGACGTGCTGCACGACCGCGGCGTCGAGATCCCGCTCGTCGACCTCGCCGTCGCCCTGGGCCTCGACCGGGCACGGCGCGAATCGCACGAGACCGTCCACGTCGTCCTCGTCGAGGTGGCGGGAGACGTCTACGGCCTGACCTGCGATCTGCTCCTCGGCAAGCAGGAGATCGTGGTCAAGTCCCTCGGCGAGCTTCTCGAGCAGGTCGAAGGGGCGGCCGGCGCGACGCTGCTCGAGGACCGCGTGGCGATCATCCTCGACGTCCCCGCGGTCGTATCCATGGGCCGGGACGCGCGGCCCCTCTCGGCTTCGCCTGCACTCGCGGCGCCGGCCGAGACGCGGGCGGAGGTTCCGACGATCTTGCTCGCGGAGGATTCCGACACGGTCCGCGAGGGGATGAAGCGCCTGCTGGAGTCCGCCGGCTACCGGGTCGTCGAAGCGCGGGACGGCCGAGAGGCGCTGGAGATCGCGGCGACGCGCCGCTTCGAGCTCGTCTCGACCGACGTGATGATGCCGCACATGGACGGATACGAGCTGACCCGGCGCCTGCGGGCGATGCCCGAGTACAAGGACATCCCGATCGTGATGGTCACGAGCAAGGCGGAGAAGATCGACCGGATCCGCGGCTTCGACGTCGGCGTCGACGAGTACATCATCAAGCCGCTCGACAAGGGCGAGCTGGTCCGCGCGGTCGTACGCTTTCTGAAGCCCAAGGGAGAGGGCTGATGCAGGTCGTCGTCCTCGCCGAAGGCGTCGTGGTCCCCTCGTACCTCGAGCGCCCGCTCGAGACGGCGGGGCACCAGGTGCTCGTGGTCCGCGACGTCGAGGCCTTCGAGCGTTCCCTGCGCGACAGACCAGGGGCGATCTTCCTGCCCCGCCGGATCGGAGCAGAGGACGGGATCGCGCTTGTCGATCGGATCAAATCCGATCCGGCGACGGCGAAGACTCCTACGATCGTGTACGGCATGCGCGAGGACGACGCCCGTGCGGCCCGGACGGCGCGGGCCGACGGGTTCCTGCGGGTGCCCTTCACCGCCGCCGAGGTGCTCGACGTCCTTGGGGTCACGACGCGCGACAAGCGGATGATCCTACTGGCGGACGACAGCGACTTCATCCACAAGCACACGGTGCCGATCCTGGAGGACGCCGGCTACGAGGTGGTGTCCGCGATGGACGGGGCCGAGGCGATCGTCATCGCGCGGGCGCGCAAGCCGGACCTGATCATCACCGACATCGAGATGCCGAAGATGGACGGATACGAGGTCTGCAAGACGATCAAGGAGGACCCGCTCTTCGGAGGGGTTCCCGTCGTGATCTGCTCGTCCCGCGGCGAGGCGGCCGACATGGAGCGCGGCTTCGACGTCGGCGCGGACGACTACCTGACCAAGCCCGTGGTACCCGAGGAGCTGGTGTCGCGCCTTCGCAATCTCTTCGCCGGGATCGAGCTGTCCGGCCGCGAGAAGATCGTCGTCGTGGACGACTCGCCCGCGGTCCGGCACCTCGTCGCGGACTCCCTCGCGCGGCAGGGTTTCGACGTCACGACCGCCGAGGACGGTGCCGACGGGCTGGATCGCGCGCGCGAGGTCCGTCCGGACATGGTGATCACGGACTACGACATGCCGCGCATGAACGGGTTCGAGCTGGTCCACGCGATCAAGCGCGACCCGGAGCTGCGCGACACGCCAGTCCTGATGCTCACGGCCCGGGACACACGCCGCGATCAGGCCCAGATGCGCGCGGCGGGCCTGACCTCGTACCTGGTCAAGCCCTTCAGCGTCGACAAGTGCATCGCGATGGTCGAGCGCATCCTCGCGGAGAAGCGGCTCACCGCCTACAAGGAGATCTCGAAGCGCTACGTGTCGGAGGGCACGATGCGCGCGGCGGAGCGCGCCGCCGCAAGCGGCTCCGAGGAGATCGTGCGATCCGAAGAACGCTTCATGTCCGTGTTCTTCAGCGACATCTCGGGCTTCACGATGATGTCCGGCAAGATGCAGCCGTCGGCGGTCGTCGAGGTCCTGAACCGCTTCTTCGACCTCGCGTGCCCCATCATCGCGTCGCACGGCGGGGACATCGATAAGTTCATCGGCGACGCGATCATGGCCCTCTTCGAGGACTCCCGGGAGTTCGACGAGCCCGGGGCCCTGCGGGCGGTCCGCTCGGCGTTCGAGGTCCAGGAGAAGATGAAGACGTTCGATACCGGGACCGGCGACGAGCTGACGATCCGCGTCGGGATCAACACGGGGTGGCTCGTCCGGGGCGACATCGGCGCCCGCGACTACCGGCGCGACTACACGGTGATCGGCGACACCGTGAACCGTGCGAACCGCTACGAGGCGAACGCCCCGAAGGGCGGGGTGCTCATCGCGCAGTCGACGTACGACCTGATCGCAGACTTCGTCGACGTCGAGCCGCACGCGGGCATCAAGCTCAAGGGCGTCGTGGAGCCCGTCACGGGATTCGTCGTCACCTCGATCCGTCCCGAGAAGAAGCAATGACGGCGAAGGTCCGCGTCCTGATCGTCGACGACTCCGCCTTCATGCGAACCGCCATCAAGCGCGTGCTCGAGCGCGACGGCCGCTTCGAGATCGTGGGCGAGGCGAAGGACGGCCAGGACGCGGTGGCCTCGGCCGCGCGGCTGCGCCCGCAAGTCATCTCCATGGACTTCAACATGCCCGTGATGAACGGCGCGGAGGCGACGCGCGCGATCCTGGGGCTCGACCGGATCCCGATCGTGATCCTCTCGGCGCACGCGAAGGAGGGCGCGGCCGAGACGATGGAGGCGCTCGCCGCCGGTGCAGTCGACTTCGTGATGAAGCCGTCCGGAGAGGTCTCGGCCGACCTGTCCCGCGTCGCGGAGGAACTGACCGAAAAGCTGATCTCCGCGTCCGGGGCGCATCCGCAGCGCTTCGAGGTCGTCCGGCCGCCGCCCGGTCCGCGCGTGATGCGATCGATCCCTCCGCCCGCCGGCCTGCACCTGGTCGTCATCGCCGTTTCCACGGGAGGCCCGGCCGCGCTGCGCAGCGTGATCCCCGCGCTCCCCGGCGACGTTCGCTTCGCGGTCGTCGTCGTCCAGCACATGCCCGCGCAGTTCACGGCCGCGCTCGCCGCGCGCCTGCACGAGGAGAGCGAGGTCACGGTCCGCGAGGCAGTGGTCGGCGACCGCCCCCTTCCCGCGCAGGTCCTGGTCGCCCCAGGCGACCGGCACCTCGTCTTTGGAGACTACGGGGCCGTGCGCTTGACCGACGCCGAACCGGTCAACGGATGCCGCCCGAGCGCGGACGTCACCCTCGCCAGCGCCGCCGAGCTTTTCGGCAGGCGCCTGACCGCCGTGGTCATGACCGGCATGGGCCGGGACGGCGCCGAGGGCATGGCGAAGGTCCGCGCCGCCGGCGGCCGCACCTTCGCGCAAGACGCGCGGACCTCGGTCGTCTTCGGCATGCCGAAGGCAGCAATCGATCGCGGCGTGGTGGACGAGGTGCTGCCGCTCGAGGAGATCGCCGCGCGACTGCTTCGGTGATCCGGATCTACCTGGGACCGGCGTCCGCCGCGGCTGCGGCGCCCGCGTCCGCGCCGATCGGAGGGCCTGCGTCCGTCAGGACGATCACCTGCGGCTCCGCCGTGATGTCCGCGGAGGACACGACGCCGCGGCCGGCACGGACCGACTCGGCGACGTACTTGCCCTGCTCGCGATCGAAGCGGAAGGTCACCTGTCGCGAGCCCATGAGTCTCGGCGCCGGCGCTCCGGGATCGGTGTTGTGCGCCCTCGCGGTGTCGCCGTCGAGGGTCTCCTCCATCGCGACGACCTCGTTGAGCCCGTCGCCGTTCTGGTCGATGAAGTTGATCTCGGCGCGGGTGCCGGGGCCCGTCGGCGGGACGTTCTGCTTGGTGATGGCGAAGATTTCCTGCAGAGACGCGCCGTCGAAGCGCAGGTAGCGGTGCCGGATGTAGATGGCGGGCGGCTCGCGGCGGGTGACCTTGATCAGCACCTCGCCCGGCGGGATCCCGGTCGCCTCGATCTTGTCGATCTCGACGACGCCGTCGAGGCCCTCCATCCGATAGACGCCCAGGCCGGAGACCATCGCGTCTTGGCAGCCGACCAGGCCGATGAACCGGTACTCGCCCGCGCGCACGAAGAACACCAGGTCGTCCAGACCGTCGCCGGTGATGTCGTCCACCATCGGCCGTGTCTCGAGCGCGACCTCGGCGGTGATCCCCGGCGGGAGCCACGGCGCGATCTTCGGGACGTGCGGTGTCGCGTCGTTGCCCGTCGAGCAGGCGAGCATCTCGCGTGGTCCGCGGCGCTCCTCCCCCGTCGTGTCTCCCGTCCGCTGCTCCTCCTGGGCGGGGCCGCAGCCGAGCGCGAGGCTCGCGATGATCGTCACGAAAATCGTCTTCATTGGCCCCGCCTACTACCAGGGCCGGGCCCCGCGCGCAATCCGCCGGACTGCGAGCACGGCGAGGGTCGCCGCGAGCGCGAACGCCAGGGGCGCCCACATCTCGCGCAGCAGCACGGGACGCAGCCGGGGTGGGGCAGGGCGGTGAGGCGCAAGGCGAACGGGCGCGGTGGCGGCATGGACACCGGCATCCGGCTCCGGGTCCGCCTTCGGCGTCGGCCCCTTCGCCTGCGTGACGCACAGGTGGTTCAAGACCACGCGCTCACCGCGGCAGGGGACGTTCACGAGCCCGCCCTCCGCGCCGACCCACAGCGCGGTCGACCCGCCGCCGTCGAGGTTGATCGCGGTCCATGCGCCGATCTCGCGCGCGAGGCGGGCGAGACGGACGACGCTCATTCCCTTGCTGTGCGCCTGTCGGCCATCGACGGCGACGAGGTACAGGGTGCCGCCGTCGCGCGAGAGCCCGACCGCAGTGCGCGGGTGGCGTTGCTGCCGGAAGGGGTAGTCGGCCAGTTCCGGGGCCTCCCGGCCTCGCTCCAGGAGCATCGGCCTTCCGGACACCGCCTCCGCGAGCCGTGGGCGTGGCAGCGGTTCGAGGATCTCGGCCGGCCGGGAGAACCAGGGTCGCCCGCGGCGCGTCAGCGCGAAGAACCCGTACTGGTCGTCGTCCGTCACCCCCGGCCATAGCCGCCCCCCGCCGGCGGTGACCCCGGCCGGACCCTGGCCGAGCAGGGTCCAGAAGCCGCCGTTCATCGCGACCGAGCAGCCAGCGCGGGTCGCGAACTCGCCGACCGTCTGCCAGCGCTCGTCCCGCCGCGACGCGCGTACGGAGATTCCAGGCGTCCGCAGATCGACGACAGCCACGTGGGCCTCGACGGGACCGGCGAGCGTGGAGGCGAGGTGGCGGATCCCCGGGTAGGGGTCGGACCAGGTCTCGGAAGCCGCGGCGGCGCGGGCGGGGAGCCACACGGCGAACAGAAAGAGGAAGGCTTTCATGATCGTGGGCCGCACCGCCCCGACAGGTCGCAACGGGCATGCCGGGCACAAGAAAAGGAAACGGGCGGCCGGAGCTTCCCGGCCGCCCGCTGAACCATGACCCTACACAGAAGGTCTGGTCACTTGGCTACGTCGACCTTACCTCCTTGTGGGGGTCATTCGTAGGTTTCACCGTAGCCACCTCCTCCGGCCTCGCCGGCACCCTGTCGCGCTCGGGATGGAACGTCCCGGCGATACCCAGGGCGTTCTTGTATGGCCCCGAAGGGCCTTTTCAGGCTGTCTGGGAGCGAGAAACTTCTCGTTCGGGACCAGCCCCGGGACCCAACGGGTCCACCCAGACGGCGTCTGGGGGGACACTGTAGCAGAAGTCCTAGTCGGCGACCGGCCCGGTACCGGGTCCCACCTTCCAGGCGACGTAGGCCGCGAGGACGAAGGTCCCACCGGGGATCAGGAGCAGGGCAAGCGGAAGATAGCGGCGCATTTGGGACGAGTCTTTGCAACCCGCGGGCCAGCGTCCGATTCAGCGGTTTTCGGAGTCAATCGCGTCCATTGCGCGTCGATGCCGCGACAGCGGTGTCGTTCTTCTGCCACGCAGTGGAAGATCCTGTCGCCAGGGATAGAGTCTCCGGGTGCGGTTCGTCACCCTCAACCTGTGGGGCGAGCGCGGGCCCTTCGAACGGCGGATGCCTCTCGTCGCCGAGGGCCTGCGCGCTCTCCGGGCAGACGTGATCGCCCTGCAGGAAGTCCGCGAGATCCCGGGCCGCGTACCGAACATGGCCGAGGCCCTCGCCGCGATACTCGGGATGCGTTGCGAGTGGGCACCCGCGATGGAGTGGGGCGGCGGGGTCGAAGGGGTCGCGATCCTGACGGCGAACCCCATGACGGACGTCGTCCGTCGGGAGCTTCCACACGCGACCGAGAAGCTGCGACGCGTGGTCCTGTGCGGCCGCGTGCAGACCCCGGAGGGGGCGGCCCTCGTCGCGACCACGCATCTTCACTACCGCCTAGAGCACGGCCAGGAGCGCGAAGATCAGGTCCTCGCGCTCGACGCGCTCCTCTGCGAGCGGCCGTCCGAAGCTCGCGTCTTGCTCGGCGACCTCAACGCGACGCCGGACTCCGACGAGGTCCGCTTCCTGCGGGGGAAGACGACGATCCGAGGGCGCCGCGCCTTCTTTCAGGACGCCTGGGAGCTCTTCCATCCCGGCGAGCCGGGTCACACCTGGGCGCGCGAGAACCCGTACACGGCGGACCTGCGCTGGCTGCAACCCGGTCGCCGCATCGACTACGTGCTGGTCTCGAAGGAGGAACCCGACGGCCGGGCCGAGGTGCTCTCGTGCGACATCGCACTCGACCGCGCCACGGACCGCGTCTTCCCCTCCGACCACTGGGCGGTCTGCGCGGACGTCCGGATCAGCCCGCGCTGACCTGGACGACGTCGCCCGGGCGGATCGTTCCGCCGCGGAGGACCGCCGCGTACACGCGCGACAGTCCGGCGTGCAGCTTGTGGCTGATGCGATCGAAGCGGCCATCGACGAAGCAGTGCGCGATCGTCCGGCACGGGGTGCACGGGCGCGTGACCTCCAGCCGGACCTCGTCACCTATCGAGACGAGGCAACGGGGCTCGACCACGGTCCAGTCGAGACCCGAGACAGTGACGTTCTCGCCGGCGGTGCCCGGTGCGATCGGGTGGCCCTCGGCGCGCAGGGAATCGATCACTTCGAGCGACCAGAGGGAGACCGCGCGCTCCGGGCCGCCATGATTCTGGTCGTCCGCGCTTGCATCGCCGGCGAGGCCCAGCGGGCCGATCGTGGCGTGCGGCACCGCGAGCTTCGGAACGCCGCCGCCGGACGTCTGGATCGAGTGCACGCGCCCGATGTAGGGTCCCGCGCCCATGGGCCCCCAGTACGTATACGTCATGAACGGGCTTCGCAAGCTCGTCGGCGACGACCGCGAGATCCTGCGAGGCATCCGGCTCGCGTTTCTTCCGGGCGCGAAGATCGGCGTCATCGGCGCGAATGGTGCAGGCAAGAGCTCGCTTCTGAAGATCATGGCGGGAGTCGACAAGGATTTCCTCGGCGAGGCATGGGCCGCCGAGGGCGTGACGGTGGGTTATCTGCCGCAGGAGCCGAAGCTCGATCCGGCCCTGGACGTGAAGGGGAACGTCGAGCTGGCCGTCGCGAAGACCAAGAACCTGCTCGTGCGCTTCGAGGAGCTGTCGACGAAGCTCGGCGAGGATCTGTCGCCGGGCGAGATGGAGAAGGTGATCGAGGAGCAGGGCAAGACGCAGGACGCCATCGATGCCTGCAACGGGTGGGACCTCGACCGCGCGCTCGAGATCGCCATGGACGCGCTGCGCTGCCCGCCGGCCGACGCCGACGTCGCGACGCTCTCGGGCGGCGAGGTCCGGCGGGTCGCGCTCTGCCGCGTCCTGCTCGAGCGGCCAGACCTCCTGCTGCTCGACGAGCCGACGAACCACCTCGACGCCGAGAGCGTCGCGTGGCTCGAACGGCACCTTCACGACTACCCCGGAACCGTGGTCGCGATCACCCACGACCGCTACTTCCTCGACAACGCGGCGGAGTGGATCCTCGAGATGGACCGCGGGCACGGCATCCCGTGGCAGGGGAACTACACCTCGTGGCTCGAGCAGAAGCACAAGCGGCTGGAGCAGGAGGAGAAGTCGGAGACGAAGCGGCAGAAGACTCTGGAGCGGGAGCTCGAGTGGGTGCGCCTCGCGCCTCGCGCCCGGCAGGCGAAAGGCAAGGCGCGGCTCGCCCGCTACGAGGCGATGCTCTCCGAGGAGACGGAGAAGCGCGCCGAGCAGCTCGAGATCTACATCCCGCCGGGCCCGCGCCTCGGGGAGGTCGTGATCGAGGCGGAGGGCCTGAAGAAGGCGTACGGCGACACGCTCCTGTTCGAGGACGTGGCATTCAAGCTCCCCGCGGGCGGCATCGTCGGCGTCATCGGGCCGAACGGCGCCGGCAAGACGACGCTCTTCCGGATGTTCGTCGGGCAGGAGAAGCCGGACGCCGGGACCCTGCGGATCGGTCCGACCGTGCGGCTCTCGTACGTCGACCAGTCGCGGGACTCGTTGCGGGCGGAGAACTCCGTCTGGCAGGAGATCTCCGGCGGCGAGGACACGGTCCTTCTGGGCAAGAAGCGCGTGAACTCGCGCGCGTTCGTGGCGAACTTCAACTTCAAGGGCCCCGATCAGCAGCAGCGCGTCGGGGACCTGTCCGGCGGCGAGCGCAACCGCGTTCACCTCGCGAAGCTGCTGCGAGATCCGGGCAACGTGCTGCTCCTCGACGAGCCGACGAACGATCTCGACGTCGACACCCTGCGCGCCCTCGAGGACGCCATCGTCGAGTTCGCGGGGTGCGTCGTGGTCATCAGCCACGACCGGTGGTTCCTCGACCGGATCGCGACGCACATCCTGGCGTTCGAGGGCGACAGCAAGGCCGTCTGGTTCCAGGGCAACTACCAGGACTACGAAGCGGACCGGAAGCGCCGGCTCGGCGCGGACGCGGACCAGCCGCACCGCATCCGCTACAAGCCGCTCGTCCGCTCCTGAGCCCGCGTCCGGGAATCTCGCGATGGGGAGTTCGGCGCCCGTGGAAAGGTGCGCGCGGAAGCGCGCATCCTCACGGGCCTACGACCCGCACGTCGATCGCGCGGGGATCCATACCCGAGGTCGGGTCGTGAACGCCGTTCGGCATTGACCGCGTCGCACCGCGGCGGCTACAGGTGGGTTCGTGGGGCGTGGGTGGGTGAGTGCGGCCGTCGTGATCCTCTGCGCGGGGCAGGCGCATGGGCAGGACGAGGTCCCGATCGCGCTGCTGGTCTCGCCTGGCACGACCTGCCCCGACATGGCGGCCCTGTCCGATGCGCTGCGCCGCCAAGGGTTCTCGCCCGTCGCGGCGGGGGCCGCGCTGTTCGCGGAGGTGTCCGCGCGTGACGACGGCCTGTCGGTCGAGCTGCGGGACGGTTCCGGGGGCACCTTGCTCTACCGCGTGCTGCCGGCGGGCGAGTGTGCCGCACTCGCGGAGACGGTCGCGCTGCTGGTCTCGGCCCGTGTAAGGGAGGTCGGGAGCCAGTCGCCGGATCCGCCCGATCCTCCCCCACGCGAGGAGCCTGCGCGGCGCGATCCGGACACACCGGCGAAGCTCGTCCACGGCCCTCCCCGGACGGTCGAACTGGGCGTCGGCTTGCTCGTCGGGACCGGGCTGTCGCCGTCCGGCGTCGCGGCGGGGCCCCTCGTCGGCGCGCAGGCGCGCGGCGCGCTCGTGGGGTTCGGGCTCGAACTCGGGTGGCTGCGTCCTCCCGCAATCGAGATCCAGGGAACCGCCGGGAGGTTCGCGGCCGACCGGTTCCTCCTGCGACTGCGTGCGGGCGTAGGGACCCGCGGCACGCGCTTCGACATCGAGGGCCATGGCGTGCTCGAGGTCGAGGCACTCGCCACCCGGACGACCAGGCTTCCGGAGAATGGCGAAGAGACATGGCTGGCAGCCAGGGCCGGGCCGGCCGCCTCCGCATCCGTGCGGCTCGGCGGAGCCCTGTGGTTCGGTGTGGGAGGAGGTGTTCTCCTCCTGATTTCCGGCGTGGAGCCCGTCGTGGACCCTTTCCCCGAACCGGTCGCCCGGCACGACGGCGTCGCCTACGATGCATCAGCGACCCTGGGGTACCGTCTCGAAATCTGATACCGGGCGCCCCGCCCGACCATGAACGGGCAGGAGGACCGTGGGGAGGGTGGTTGCCCTGAGCATTGACGGCCGAGAAGATGCCCGACAAGTCCAGAACCCCCCGATCGAGCGTGCCCGGCAGGAGGACGCGGCCGCGCTGCGCAGGCTCTACGTCGAGAACGCCGATCGGGTGCACCGGTTCCTCGCGAGGATGGGTGTACCGCCGGCCGACCTCGACGACCTGTTGCAGGACGTGTTCGTCGTCGTGCACAGGAAGCTCCCGGAGTTCGACGGGCGGGTGGCGTTCACGACCTGGCTCTTCGCGATCGCGGTGCGGATCGCGAAGAACCACCGGCGCTGGAGGTTCCGGCACCGAGTCGCGCGGCTGGTCGGATGGGAACCGGGCCGGTCCGAGGCGTTCGACCCCGTGCGTGCGATGGACCGGAAGGACGCGGCGCGAGAGCTGGAGTGGATCTTGGAGCGCATGAAGCCCAAGCAGCGTGCCGTGTTCGTCCTCTACGAGCTCGAGTCGCACGACGGACCGGCGATTGCCAGGATCGTAGGCGCGCCGGTGCACACCGTCTGGTCGCGGCTGCGCCTCGCGCGTGAGGAGTTCAAGAAGCTCCTGCGCCGGCGAGAAGGAGGGGCGAAGTGAGTCACGTCTTTCCGGATCGCTGGATCGAGCAGGCACCGACCGACCCGATCGAGCTGCGCGCGCGACAGCTCCTGCTCTCCTCGCCCGTCCCCGTGCTCGCGCCGGCGGCTCGAGAGCGCGCGTGGCGGCGGATCGAGGCGCGTACCGCGCGCCCGGCGCCGTCGCTGCGTCCAGCCCTGGTCCTTGCGGCGGTGGCGGCGGCCGCGTTCGCGGCCCTCGTCCTGTGGCGCTCCGACGACGGCGCACGGCGCACCGAGGAGCGCTACGCGCGCACGCCGTCCGGTCCGACGTCCGATCCCGACGAGCAGGCTGCGGCCGCGGATCACGAGGGGGACGAGCCGGTGGCGCCGGAGAACGAAGCCCCCGTGCAGCGCCGCGTCCCGCGTCCCGAGCCTATCGCGCCGGCGCCTGCTCCTCTCTCGGGAACGGCCATGCCCGAAGTACCCGCCGGATCCTGCGCGACGGATGCGGATCCGGAGGCGTGCTGGCGTCGGGAGGCCGCGGGCTCGGACCTCTCCGCGCAGAACGCGCTCTACAGGCTGGGTACCCTGCTCTCCTCGCGCGGCGACGTCACCGGAGCTCTGCAGGTGTGGGAGGACTCTCGTCTGAGGTTCCCCGAGGGCGCGCTGCGACACGAAGTGGACCTGGCGATCCTCGACGCGCGGGTGCGCTCAGGCGAGGGGGGGATCCAGGAAGCGAACACGTTCCTCACGCGCTACCCCACGAGCGAACGGGCGGGCGAGGTGCGGGTCATCCGGGGTTCGGCACGCCTGCGGGCCGGGAGGTTCGCCGAGGCGCTGGACGACTATCGTCGCGCGCTTTCCGTCAGGCTCGGACTGACGCCGGTCTCCGCGGCGCGCGCGGAGGAGGCGCTCTTCGGCGTGGCTGCGGCGCTCGACGGCCTCGGCCGCACGGCGGAAGCGGGCGAGGCGTATCGCGAATACCTGAGGGCGCACCCGGACGGCCGCTTCGCAGAGCGCGCGCGCGAGGCCCTCGAAAGACTCTGATAGCGGCGCTCGGCGCCGGACATGAACAGGGAAAGGGGGTCGCGATGATGTCGGGCACGAGCGAGGCGGTGCGGGTCGGGGCGGGAGCGAGGCCGGGCGGACGGCGCATCGCCGTCCTCGACCTCGGCTCGAACTCGTTCCACCTGCTCGTCGGGGAGGTCGGGGCGGACGGCGAGATCCGGGTCCTGGCCGACGCCAAGGAGATGGTGCGGCTCGGCAGCTCCGCGGTCCGTACCGGGAGAATCCCGGATGCGGAAGGATCGAGGGCGCTCGCGGTGGTCCGATCCCTTGCGGACGCCGCGCGCGAGTTTGCCGGGGCCCGTGTCGTCGCCGTGGCGACCAGCGCGGTGCGCGAAGCCGAGAACGGTCCCGACTTCTTGCGCCTCGTGCGCGAGCAAGTCGGCGTGAACGTGGAGCTCCTGTCGGGAGAGGTGGAGGCGTGGATCACGCACGTCGGCGCGCGACGCAGCGCGCCGGCTGCCGCGCGAAGGGTCGCGACCATCGACGTCGGTGGCGGATCCGTCGACGTCGCCGTCGGCGAAGGCGACCGCAAGCTCCTGGCCATGAGCCTCCCGCTCGGGTGCCTGCGCATGCGCGAGCGCTTCGTTCCCTTCTCCGGCCGGATGGGCCGTGAAGAGGTCGATGCGATCGGGGGATGCGTCCGCGAGCACGCCGCCGACGCGGCGAACGACGTCCGTCGCCTCGCGCCGGATGCGTTCGTGCTGTCGGCGGGGACCGCCCGGGCACTGCGAGCGCTCTCAGCGCGCGGCGCACTGGGGAAGCTCGACTTCGACGACGTGGACCGGATCGTCTCCGTGCTCTGCGATCGCTCTCCGGCGCAGATCCAGGCGATGGGCGTCTGTCCCGACCGCAAGGACACCCTCGGTCCGGGCGCCGTCGTCGTCCTCGGCCTGATGAGCCTCCTCGGTGCTCGCGAGGCGACGGTGTCCCCCCACGGCCTTCGCGAGGGAGTGATCCTGCGCGAGGCCGCGCGCAGCGTGTAGCATGCGTCCGTGGTAGGGGGCCGGATGACCCGTTGCTGGCTCGCGCGGCTCGCCTGCTGCGCAGTGGTCGCCTCCGTGCTCGTCTCGTGCACGGAGCGTGTGCGGGTCGCCGAGCTCGACGACTGCAACGAAGGGCCGGGGTTGTTCTACCCGCTGCGGGTCGGCGCGTGGTGGCGTCACGTCGTGGAGCTGGAACCAACAGGCGTCGAACCGGACAAGGTCGTCTTCATCGACGAGCAGGGCGCCCCTCCCTTCCGCGACCACGTCCCCGATGCCTTCCGCGCACGAAGCCTCGAGCGCGACTTCTTCGCGCTGCGCTGGCAGAGCGTGGAGCCGGATGGGTCGGTGCTTCGCCACGTCGACGAGCGCTTCGATCCGGAAACGTGCATGTTCACGAGGGTCGACCACTACTGTCCGAGCAGGATCCGGATCGGGGACCGCACCTGTACGGGAATGCTCGATCGCGACACGTTCGCGTCTCTGAGGCTCGAGGCGCATTCGTACGAGAAATGGGCCCTGTGCATGGCGGACGCTGACGACGCCGCGAACTGCGATGCGCTCGAGGCGGCGACCGTGCAAGAGGGGCTCGACTGCCGGGCCCTAGAAATCGACTCGGAGACCTGTCAATACGCGGGAGACGCCGGCGGTTGCACCGTCACGCCCAGAGATGAGTGGACTGACTGGGAGGTCGTGGATGCCCACGAGCACGTCACGGACGACTACGCGGCATCCGGCGAGGGGCTGATCTTCAGCGGCACCCTTCACGTGAAATCCGTGGAGTCAGACGACGACATCGAAGAGTTCTGGTGGGCGCGGGGGATCGGCAAGATCAAGAACAAGGAAAACGACCAGACGGAATGGCTGAGTGCCTGGTGCGTCGAAGGTGACTGCGCTGCAACCAACCCCGCTCAGGGACTCTACCCGGCCTCCACCTGCTTCGAGTAAGGACGCCCCCCTGGGGATCTTGTTGCGGCGGCGGCGGGCGGGTCGCCCGTCCAGTTCGAAGGTGTGGCATCATGCGACCCCGCCGCCATGTCCAGCGGCCGGTGTGGAGGGGTTACGGCCGTGTCGTCGTCGGAAGGTCGCAGCAACGTCGTGCCGATTCGGCCGGGCGGAGCCCAGGCGCGGCCGGATGGGAAGAGCGGGGAGGGTGCGGGAGAGCTGAACCTGCGCATCCTGCGGTCGCTGTTCCGCTACCTCGCCGACACGCTGGGGGCCGGCGTCCTCGACATCCTCGCGGCGAAGGCAGGACTCTCGGCCTCGGATCTCGACGGTCGGAGTCGCTGGGTCTCGCTCGACGAGTTCGAGACATTGATCGCGGAGGCGAGGGCGCGGCTGCCCGACGACGAGACCTTCAAGGCCGCGTGCGTCTACAAGTTGCCCCAGCTGGGGTTCGGGCCGTTGCGGTTCGTGCTGTGGGCGGCTTCGCCCTCCGCGCTGTACAGGCTGGCGGACCGAAACATCCGGCTCGTCTCGCGGATCGGTCAGTACGAGGTCAGGTCCGAGGGAAGATCCTTCGTACACGCCCGCTACACCAGCGCCGGCCGGGAAAGCCGTCTGCACTGCATGGTCCGGCAGGCTCAATGCGTCGCCCTTCCGTCGCTGTGGGGCCTGCCGCCCGCCCAGCTGGTGGAGGGCAGTTGCATCGGTCGGGGGGACGACGCCTGCGAGTACTCGGTCCGCTGGTACGAGAGCCGGCGCTGGCTTCCCCCGTTCGTCGGTCTCGCCACCGGCGCAGTCGCAGTCGCCGCGCTCGCGCTGTGGGGACTCGCCTCCGTTCCGACGTGGGTCGCCTTCCCGCTTCTGGGCCTCGCACTGGGCTACGCGTACGAGCTTCGCCGGACGAACCGCTCGAATCTCGCCGTCGGCGCCGCGATCCACGACGCGCTTCGTCAGCTCGCCGCCGACGAGTCCGAGGCACGTCGTGAGACGTTCGCCCTTCACGAGCGCTCGCGCGAATGGACGAGGCTGCTCGAGGAGCAAGTGGGCGAGCGCACCGCCGCGCTCGAGGCGGCGGTCGAGCAGATCCGGGAGCTTTCCAGGAGCCGATCGAGCGCGCTGGCGGAGCACTCGCACGACCTGGCCATCCCTCTGACAGTCCTGATGACGCTCATCTATCAGGTCCGCAAGGGTCGTGTGGAAGAAGGGGACCTGCAGGAGAGCGAGGAGCACCTCGACAGACTCAAGAGGCTGTTCGCCAACTTCATGCGAATCGCGCTGTCCGGGACGGTGCACCTCGAGCCATCGCGTCTCGAGGTGGCGCCCCTTCCGGAAAAGCTGCGGCGCCGCCTGCAGGCCCTCGTCTTCGGCAGGGAGGTCCGCGTCAGCGTGTTCGCCACGCGGGAAGCGCCCGAGTCGATCGAGGTCGATCACCTCCTCTTCGACCGCGTCGTGGACAACCTGCTGACGAACGCTGCGAAGTACACGGACCGAGGGAGCATCGTCGTCGAGCTGGCAGGATCGCCGGACGCGCTCACGCTCAAGATCTCCGACACCGGACGCGGCATTCCCGACGACGCGATCGAGCGGATCTTCCGGGCCGGAGGCTCCGACGCCGCTTCCCGCGCGCCGGGCAGCCACGGCAGGGGCCTCTCCGTGGTCGTCCAGCTCCTTTCGCAGATCGGTGGGAAGCTCGACGTGATGTCGAAACCTGGAACCGGAACGACCTTCTGGGCGCACTTCCCGCACGAGATGGCGAAGTCTCGCGAGCAGACGGGTCGGATCTCCGCACCCGACGAGCTCGTTCGCACGGTCGTGACCATCCGCAAGGTGGCGACGTGACCGAGACCCCGCGCGTGGGTCCGGCCACCGTGGGTGCGCCGGCCCCGCGGGTGATCGACGTCTTCCTGCGGTACCTGAAAGCCGAGCGTGCGGAGGTCGTCTTCGGGGTGCCGGGGGGATTGCTCCACCCGTTCTTCGAGGCGGTCGAGGCCGACCCCGACCTGCGACTCATCGTCACCAAGCACGAGGAGGGCGCGGCGTTCATGGCGGACGGCTACGCGCGCGCGGGGACGCGCCTCGCGGTCTGCGCGGGGACCTCCGGGCCGGGGTCCACGAATCTGCTGACCGGCGTCGCCTGCGCCTTCGCGGACGGCGTGCCCTTGCTCGTTCTGACCGGGCAGGCCGCGTCGAGCGTGCTGGGCAAGGGCGCCTCGCAGGAGGCGACGCGCGAGGACATCGACATCGTGGAGATGTTCCGGCCCGTGACGAAGTACTCGACGATGGTCACGTCGCCGCAGAGCCTCTCCCACCACCTGCGGCGCGCGCTGCGGCTCGCGTTGACCGGTCGCCGCGGTCCCGTGCACCTCAACATCCCGATCGACCTGTGGGAGAAGCCGCTGACCGAGGACTGGTTCGACCCGCAGACGTACCGGCCGCAGGGCCATGCGTTCGATCGACTCGCGGTGCAGCGGGCGGCCGACGCGCTCCTCGCCGCCACGCGTCCGGTGATTCTCGCCGGTGCCGGCCTCGGGATCGCGCGCGCCGAGGAGCACCTGCGGTCGCTCGCGGAACTGCTCCCCGCGCGGGTCGCCACGAGCCCGCGCGGGAAGGGTCTCTTCCCCGAGGACCATCCGCTCTCGCTCGGCGTCCTCGGGCTCGCCGGCCACCGCGAGGCGCGCGACGTGATCTTCGGCAGCGAGGTCGACGTCCTCTTCACCGTCGGCGCGTCGCTCAACGAGACGACGACGCTCAACTGGCAGAAGGCGCTGCGCCCGTCGAAGGCCCTCTTGCAGTGCGACATCGAGGCTGACCGCATCGGGCGCAACTACCCGGTCGACATCGCGCTCGTCGGAGACGCGCAGACGATCCTGGTCGAGCTCGTCTATCACGTGCACCGACTGATCCGCGAAGGTCGGGCGCCTGCCTCCCTCTGGCGCGCGTCGCCGGCGCTCGTCCGCGGCCACGAACGCTACGGGGAACCGAAGCTGCGGGCGTCGGACGCCGTCCCGCCCACGCCACAGAGGTGGCGCTGCGATCTGCAGGAGGTGCTGCCCGACGATGCCGTCGTCTTCTCGGACATCGGTGGGCACATGCTCTTCAACTTCCACGACCTGTGCATCCGCGCGAAGCAGCGCTTCGTCATCAACATGGGATTCGCGTCGATGGGCCACGGGACCGTGGCGCCGATCGGAGCCGCCCTCGCCGAGCCGGGTCGGCCGGTCTTCGCGATCATCGGCGACGGATGCTTCGCGATGAACGGGATGGAGCTCCTGACCGCGGCGGAGTACGACATTCCCGTGATCTGGATCGTCGAGTCCAACAACATGCACGGGATCACCTGGTTCGGGAGCCAGCTCGTGGGAAGCCGGCGGCCCCTCGAGTCGATCCGCTACCGTCGGCCCATCGACATCGCGGGCATCGCGCGCGCGATGGGGCTGCACGCCTGGATCGTGGACGCACCAGGTAGGATTCAGGCTGCCGTGCGCGAGGCGCTGGCGAGCCGCGGCCCCGCGTTGATCGAGGTCCGGGTCGACCCGTCGATCTCCCCGCCCCTCGGCGATCGTGCCCTCTCGATCGGTGGCTTCATCAAGGGATGAAACCGCCTCCCGCCCCTGGACCTCTTGACGAAGCCCCGTGCGCAGAGCGGCTGGCCGCCCATGCGGTCACGCCGGGGATCGCGCCGCGCTTGCACGGCTACGACGTCGAGGGCGACCTGGCGCGCCACTACGGGCTCTCGGAGATGGTCTTGCTCGCACTGACTGGCGAGCTTCCGCAGGGCGCCGCGGCCAGGGCCTTCGAGGTCGCGGCGGCCTTTCTCGCCCCGGCCTCGGTTGCGGAGGCCCCGGCTCACGCGGCCGTGCTTGCGCGGCTTTGCCGGGCGCGGCAGAGCGGCGTCACCGGGATTGCGTCGATCGCCCTCGCGGAGGAGGCGCACACCCTCGTTGCGGAGCACGCCGCGTTGCTCGAGTGGTTGCGAACGCCAAGCGGGCCGGCACCGGCCACCTGCCGCTCGACGACCCAGGACGAGCGCCGCTCCGTCGCCCGCCTCCGCGAGGCGCTCGAGCCGACGGGCCTCTCGGTGCCTCTGCTCGCCGAAGATCCCGGCAGGATCCCGGCGCTCATCGCGGTCCTCCATGCCTGCGGGCTCGATCGGAAGGATCAGATCGAGATCGCGATGGTCCTCGCGCGGTTGCCCGCTGCGATGGCCGAGGCGAGTGCCGTCCGGCCAGGGAGATTTCGCGACTACCCGACGAATCTGCCGCCCTTCCGCTACGAGGAGTGACATGCAGGCCGGCGCACGACTTCCTCCGATCGTGACGCGCGTCGCCCACGCGGGCCACGACGACCACCGCTTCTGCGGCTTTCTGCTCTTCGAGGAGCTCGCCGGGCGAGAACCCTGCGCGGGCCTGCTTGCCCTCTCGATCCTCGGCCGCCGGCTCCCGCCGGAGGAATGCGCGGTGCTGGACGACCTCGCCGCCGTCACGAGCGTGGCCGATCCGCGCATCTGGCCGCTCAAGCTCACCCGCCTGGTCGCCGAGTTCGGCTCGGCGCAGACCGCAGTCGCGGCCGGAAACCTCAGTCTGGAAGGCGCGATCATCGGACCGTGGGTGTGCGAAGACGCCGCGACCCTGCTCCTGCAGATCGGCGCGGACGTCGGCGATCGCGTGGACGACGAGGAGGTGGTCCGGCGTGCCCTGCTCGATCGGATCGGCGTATCGCACCCGCCCGGGTGGGGCGTCCCCTTCCGCGAAGCAGACGAGCGACTGGCCGCCCTGCGGATCTGTCTCGAGCGCCGCGGGCGGACTGGCCTGCGCGCCTGGTCGCTCCTGGAGGCGTGCACTCGCGTCCTGCGCCGGGAACGAAAGCTGGAGCCGAACATCACGCTGGGAGTTGCGGCCGCATGCCTGGATCTGGGCGCGCCACCGAATTCGATCGGGATCCTCATGACCGTTCTCGTCCAGACGGTCTTCGTCGCCAACGCCGTCGAGGCCGCGCGGCAGGCGCCTACGGTCCTGCGGCGACTGCCGGACCACGTGATCTCGTACGTCGGCAAGCCGCCGCGGACGAGCCCGCGGGCGCAGGCCGCGGCGCGAGCCGGTCAGACCTCGACGAGGTAGGCGTCGAAGTCGTCGAGGATGTCGTCGTTCGTCCCGTCCTGCAGGTACATGCGCCGCTGCTGGAAGACGATCGTGTGGCCATCCTCGTACGGGAGGAAGTGCTTCTCGACGAAGACGAGCGTCTCGCCGACCACGAACTCCCCGCCGTGGTGGTCCCGCATGGGCCTCGCGACCCGGTAGGTTCGTCCCGGGACGAGGCCGTGGACGGTCAGGCGGCCGGCCCACCAGCGGATGGCGGCGACTATCGTGGGCTGGATCGCCTGCAGCTCGGCCTCGGAGGAAGCGCGCACTTCCGTTCGCTCGTCGCGGCGTGCGCCCTGTCCGCGGAAGCGGACGACGACGCCCACGGCCTCGGGCTCGATGACGGCGATCCACCGGCTGGACGTGCCGACCATGCCGCGCCGGCGGTCGGGTGAAACGTGGGTCGTGACGCGGGGCGCGCCTGCGGCCTTGGCGATCGAGGAAACCGCCTTGGCGACGTTCACAGGGACGAATCGCTCAGCGGGCCGGCCCGGCCGGCACGACGACGGGGCGCGGCGGCGGGAGCGGCGCGACGGCGCGCAGCGCGTTTGCTTCGAGCAGGTAGGCGACCTTCGTGCGCTCGCGCGTGAGCTCGATCGGCTGGCGGAGGATCACCTCTTCGCGGCTCCCTTCGCCGAGAAGCACCACGATCTCCGCCCGGAAGCGGCGCGGATCGTCCTTCGGCCCCTCGACCTCGAACCGGTACGTTCCGTCCTCGCGGCGGCGCAGGATCACCGCCTCGACGCCGAACGCGGCGCCGAGCTCGGGCGCGCGGTCGAGCCCCTGGGACCCGGGGTATCCGAGCGACAGGACGAGGTTCGCGTCGGGGTGGTCCCAGACCACGAAGGCCTTGAGCGCGGGCGTGTCGCGCAGGACGCCCGCGGAACGCGTCCGGCGCAGCAGCGCCTTCAGGTCCTCGTTCTTGCCGGCGCGTCGCGCGTCGTCGCGCAGGCGTCCGAGCCGCACGCTTTGCCACAGCCGCGCCCAACGGGGAGCGCCGGGATCTCCGCCGGCCTCGGCGGACTCGCCGAGCCGCTGTTCGAGGCGCAACGCCTCGTCCATCCGGCCGGCGCCGGCCGCCGCGGAAGCGAGCAAGAGCAGCACGCCGTCGTCGTCCGGGAGCAGCCGCGTGAGCGTCTCGTACTCGCGGTACGCCTCCTCGTACCAGCCGTGCGCGCGGTACAGGTCTCCGAGGCGCCGCCGTGCCCAGGGATCTCCGGGCGCGAACTCGACGATCTCCGCGAACGCTCGCTTCGCCTCGTCGGGCTCGCCGAGACGGACCAGCATCTCGCCGACAGACCCGCGCACGCGCGGGCTCGACTCGGGCGAGGCGAGCAGCGCGAAGGCCACGCGCCGCGCCTCCGCTGCGTCCCCGACCTTCTCCAGAAGTCCCATCAGACGCAGCCGCAGGTCGACGTCGTCCGCGTCCACGGCGAGGAACTCGCGGACGATCGCGATCCGCGCTCGGTCGTCTCGCGCGGCGGCGATCAGCCGATCGAACAGGGCCCAGTCGACCCAGTAGCCGAGCAGGAGCCCCTCGCGGACGGCGCGCAGCTCGCGGGCGTTGCGGACCCGCCGGAGAATCTGCCGCCGCAAGTACGACTGCACGTCTCGCTCGCCCTCGAATGCGCGGTGCAGCGCGATCCCACCGACGGCTCCGCCGAGGCGCACCAGCATCAGGTCCAGCAGCGTCCGGCGGTCCCGCCATGAGCGCAGCTCGCAGTCCTGACCCGCGCGGGTCCATACCGCCATCGCGCCGTCGACGCCGCCTGCCTGCTCGAGCCGCTCGCGCCACAGCCGCCGGCGCACGTCCACCGGCAGCTTCGATGCGCCCGAGCACTGCCGCGCTTCGTGGAGAGGCTGCGGGGTCGCGAAGAAGTTGAACATGTAGACGAAGGTCACGTTCTGGACGACGGAGGGCACACGCGGCAGCCGCATGCTGTCGACCTGGCGCGCGATGCAGTCGCCGACGGCCGGGTCCGGTACCGTCGTGCTGTCGACCGTCGCCGTCGCGACGTCGCCGGAGGGCTGCACGGAGATCTTCACGCCCACGCCGCCCGCGAGGTCCGGCCGCGCCCGCGCGCGGCTCTCGAAGCACTGCCGCGCCACGTCGGTACGGGCTGCGATCGCGGTCCGGTACACCTCCTCCGTCGACGCGTGCCGTCCCTGGCGGACGGCCTGCTCCATCGCGAGGTCCGCGCGGTCGTCGGCCGCGAAGCCGCCCTCTGCGAATCCGAGCTCGTCTTCCGCGAACGGCTGCCACGCGGCGGCGGACGCACGCCCGGAGTCCTCGTCGCGGACGTCGGGCCGGGCTTCGGGAGTCATCGGCGGGAGCGGTCCGCCCCAGCCGACGACCATCGACGTCGCGGGGGTCACCAGGGCGTAGCGGACACCCAGCTCCGCCACGGCCTCGCGCCCGGCGCCTGCGAAGAACAGGTCCGCGAGCCGCTCCGTCGCCCAGCGCCGCTGCAGGTCGCCCCAGTCGGTGAGATCCTTGACGTCCAGGGCCAGCTCGAAGCGCTTCATCTCGCCGTTCTGCCGCGCGCGCACGACGACCTTCTCCGGCGCCTTGCCGCGGATCCGTCCGACGACCCGGAGCGGCTCTCCCTCCATGACGGTCTGGGGCCGACCGGGGTAGACACGTTCCACGGTCGGTCCGAAGTCGACGGAGACATCCGTCAACGCGGGACGCGACACCTCCGCGAGAAGGTCCGCGACGACACGCACGGCGCCCGGTCGATCCTCGATCCGCCGCGCGAAGCCCCGGCCGCGCGCGAGCGCGTCGAGCGTTGCAAGGTCGGCCTCCGGACCGACGCCGAGTGCGTAGAAGCGCACGCTGCGGTCCAGCCGCGCGAGCCGCTCCTCGATGTCCGCCACGCGTAGCTCGCCCACGGTCGCGCGTCCGTCCCCCACGTAGACGACGGCGCCGTTGCGATCGATCGGAAGGGCCTCGAAGCCGTCGACCAGGATCTGGGCGAGATCCGTCGCTCCTCCGGGCCTGCGCCGCGCGACCGCCTCGAGGAGCCGCTCGCGAAGTGCATTCGTCGCCTTCGCGGGACGTGCCGACCGCGCGCCGATCGGATGCGCGCCGAGGTCCGCCGCGAGGACGGCCACCCGGTCCTGGTCCGACAACGCGCGCAGCATCGCCTCGACCACGCCACGGCCGAGCTCGAGCTCTCCGCCCTCGGTCGCCGCGGAGTCGTCGTACAGGACGACGAGGTCCACGCCCTCCTGCCGCTCGGGCGCCGGGAGGTACAGCGGAGCGTAGAGGTAGTCCTCCGTGCCGCCCCATTCCGGGGCCGTCCGTCCGGGCGCGCGGAAGGCCGCCGTCTTCGCCGAGGTCTCCCCCTTGCCGCCCTTCGTTCCCCACAGGTCGAGGTAGAAGTCCGCTCGCGGACGGAAGTCGCTGCGGCGGATCGAGACGCGCTCGCCCAGGACGTTGCCGAGCATCCCGCTGGAGACTTCCTTCATGCCGGCGCCGGACAGATCGACGTCGATCGCCAACTCGCCGACCAGGGGTGCGTCCTCGTCGCCGCCCATCGGATACACGTACGTCCGCACGTCTCCGCGGCGCGACAGCCACTCGGTGTAGCGGAGGATCACGCGCCGGGTCTTGCCGGCCTCGATGCCGGCGATCCGCGCGACGTATCGTCCGTCCCCGGCCCACGACAGCACGGCCGCGGTCCCGAGGTCGCCGCCCGAGAACTCGCTGGCCGCGCGGGCGTGAGGCTGGACCTGCCCCTCCTGCAGGGATCCGAACTGCTCGGTGGCGAAGGACTCGACCGTCGCGCCGAGCGGGACCCGGATCTCGTAGATGCCCTCGACGTTCTCCGAGCGCGGATTGAAGAACGTCTGATCGACTTCCGTGCGAGCGAGATCGCCCGTGACGGCGACCCGGACCTCGTGCGCGCGAATCGCGAGCGGCGAGCGCGCCTGGCCGATCTCGTACTCCGTCCGGGCCCAGACCTGTCCCACCCCCTGCGCACCGCGCGCGCGGCGCGGCCCGGGCTCGGCGAGTCCGCCAGTCCAGTCGTCCCACAGCTCCTCGGGCGAGACGGTGGCGCGGCCGCGGCCGAACACACCCGTGTCGCCCTCCTCGACGCGGCCCTCCTCGCGGCCCGCCTTGAAGGTGACCTCGCCCGCGGCGACGTACGCGCGGACTCCCTCGCGCCCCATCGAGACGTCGAAACCGGCATCGTCGAAGACGAGCTCCGCGTCGCCCGCCACGATCTTCGTACGCTCGACCTTGCGGCCGTCCACCCAGGCCCGGCCGGAGAGGATCCGGATCGCGTCCGCCGCGATCTCGACCTTCGTGCGCGAATCGAGCAGGAGCCAGGCGCCGCCGTCGTGCTCGAGCGCGGCCCAGCCGGTGGCGTCCGTCTCGACCACGCCTCCGATCTCGACGCGCTGCCACGCACCGGCCGCACCGGCCTCGTCGGCACCGGGCCTTCTGATCGTGACGCCGGGGCGCACCGTCCGGACGATGCCGAGCGTCGGGCTCGGCGGCTTCATGTCGGGATCGCAGCCCCCACAGGCGAGGAAGAGCAGAAGTCGCTTCACAGGGCACCTCCCGCCGGCGGCTGCCACGGCGATTGCACACGGCTCGCACCGCTTTCGGTGACGGAGAAGGCCGCGGCGCGGCCGGTCCGGCCGAAGGTCAACTCGTGGCGCTCGACCCGCTCCGTGTCCTTGCCCTCGTTCCAGATGAGGATCAGCTCGGCCTTCACCTCTCGAAGACCGGGTTCGCCCGCCTGCCGGATTTCGACCGTCATCGCGCCCGGCCACAGCTGCGCGACGTTCCACGATTCGATCCCGAACGCCGTCCCGAGATCTTCCGGCCGCGCGAGCGGCGATCCGGGGAATGACGTCCACAGCTCGACACCCGCGTCGGGGTGCGACCAGGTCAGTACGGCCCGCACGGCGCCGGCCTCGCGCAGGGTGCCCGAGCGGTTCGCCCGCGCGAGGAGCTTGGCGAGCTTGTCGGCGTCGTTCGCGTCCTTCGCTTCCTTGCGCATCCCCGCGAGGCGGACGCCGCTCCAGAGCAGAGCGAAGCGCGCGTTGCCGCCGGCGCTGCCCGGCTCGGCCGCGCTCGCCACGCGCCCTTCCAGACGGAGCGCCTCGTCGATCCGACCCGCTCCTGCCGCCGCGGAGGCCAGGAGGATCTGCACGCCGTCGTCATCCGGTGTGAGCGTCGCGAGCGTCTCGTACTGCCGATACGCCTCGCCGTGCCAGCCGGCCGAGCGGTAGAGGTCGCCGAGCCAGCGGCGCGCGTAGGGATCGAACGGGGCGAACTCGACGATCTCGCTCCACGCACGCTTCGCGGCCGCCTCGTCGCCCTTGCGGAGCCAGAACTCCCCGACCAGCGTCCGGGCGCGTGCGTCGGCGTACGGGTCCTTCGCGATCTCGGCCGCGAGACGGCGCGTCTCGCGGTCCTCGCCAGCCTCCTCGAAGAGGGAGAAGAGCTGGACCTTCAGGCGAAGGTCGTCCGGCCAGCGGCGAAGCAAGTCGCGGGCGACGCCGACCCTTTGGGGAAGTCCCGGAGCTTTCTCCAGCAGCGTCGTGACCGCCGTCCAGTCGACGCCGCCGGTCTCGCCGATCCCCTGGTGCACGATCCGCAGGTCTTCGGCGGACCGCACGCGGCCGAGGATCGCCGTGCGCAGGAACGCCTGTGTTCCGGGATCCGCCGAGAAGGCGTGGAAGACGGCGATCATCCCGTGGACGCCGCCCGCCGATCCGAGCATCGACGAGAGCATCGCGCGCCGATCGCGCCATCCCGGCAGCTCGCAGGCCGCCCGCGCGCGCCGGTACACGATCATCGCGCCGTCGGCGCCCGGGTTCTGCTGAAGGCGCTCGCGCCATAGGGCTTGCCGGGACCGCAGGGGTTGCCGCGACGCGGGGCTGCAGCGCCTCGCTCCGTGCGGCGTGGAATCGTCGTCGCGGACGACGACGATCGTCGTGCTCGAGATCTGTGCGAGCGCCGCGTCGAGGTCGTCGTCGAATCTCGTGCCGTCCGACCACCAGCTGCTGGTCGCCTCCGGGCCCTCGGCCCGTCCGCCGCGCAGCTGCGCGAGCACGTCCAGGCCTTCGCGGTTCAGCGCGTCCTCGGCGTCGCGACCGAGGGCCGCTCCGCGCCCGTAACCCGATCCCTCTCCGCCGCCGCCGCCGCGGCCGATCGTGTTCAGGTTGCCCAGGCCGATCGTTCCCTCCCCGCTTCCTCCGCCTCCGCGACCGGAGCCGCGAAGGCCGAGGCCGCCTGCGCCGAAGTCCTCGCCCAGGGAGTCGCCGGCAAGCGCCTCCTCCGGAGATGCGTGGCCGCCCGACGGCGCCCGAAGGCGCGCCTGTGGCGACTCGCGCATCGGCTGCGACGGGGCGGCCGCGACGGGCTCCGGCGCGGGAGCCCTCGGGAGGTCGACGTTGCCGCGCGAATCGCGCGCAGCGGATCGGTCCGCCTCGTCGGCCGATCGGAAGCGCTCGTTCGTCTGACGCTGCTCAGCCTCCTGGGCGATGCCGTAGCTCCCGCCCGACCCCGGCGCTCCCTGGCCCGTCTGGGGCCTCTCCTCGCCGTTCGCCTCCGTGGTCGCCACGGGCGTCGAGACCGGCATCGCCGCGGGCGGAGGCGGCGGCGCCTCCGCGCCATCGCGCGACATGCACCCGTAGGCGGCGGAGCTTCCCGTCGGGTAGGGCCTCGGCAACGACGAATGCTCCTCCGACCGACGCTGCTCCTCCTCGCGTCTCAGGTCGATCACCCGCTGCAGCTCCGGATCGCGCGCGAGGTCGCTCGCGGACGGGATGTAGAAGCTCGTGAACGGCGTGAGGAGCCCGTAGCGCGTCCCGACCTCTGCGATCGCCTCGCGCCCTCCACCCTCGGCGAGGAGCTGCCGCAGCCGTTCGCTCGCCCAGCGCAGGCGCAGGTCGCCCGAGTCCGCGATCGTCTCCGTCTTGACGGCGATGCGCTGCTCGAAAGCCCGACCGCCGGACTTCCCCTTCACGACGATCTCGCTGGGCAGGTCCTCGCGGACGCGGCCGACGACGTCCAGGGGCTCTCCGACGACGACGGACACCGCCGCGCGCGGGTAGACGCGGTCGATCCCGCTGCCGAGGTCCACACGGACGTCCGTCAGGACCGGTCGCGACAGGTGCGAGAGGATCCGCAGCGCCTGCTCGGCCGCTTCCTTGCGGCCTTCCACGCGCACGGCCAGGCCCCCGCCGCGCACGAGGCCCTCGAGGAGCTCGAGGCGCGCTTCCGCTCCGATCGCGACGCCGTACAGGCGCGGCGGCCGCGGAAGGCGTCCGAGCCGGGCAAGCAGGGCAGGCAGCTCGAGCTCTCCGACCGTCGGGATCGCGTCACCGACGTACACGACGGCGCCGGGCCGTGCCGGATCGAGCAGCGCGGCGGCGTCCGCGAGCGCGGCGCCGAGGTCCGTCGCGCCGCCCGCGGGCTCGCGCGCCAGGGCCTCGAGGATCGCCTCCTTGTGGGCGTCGTCAGCCGGAGCGAGCCGTGCCTCGGAGCCTCCGATCCCGTGCATGCCGAGGTCCGCGGCCACGACCGCGAGTCGGTCCTTCTCCTCCAGATGGTGCAGCACGACCTCGACGAATTGCCGCGCGAGCTCGAGGCGCGTCGCGTCGGTTCCGGCGGACAGGTCGACGAGGAGAACGACGTCCAGGGCCTCGGGCGCCTCGAGCCGCTCGGGCGTCGGGAAGAGCTGCGCGAAGAAGTAGTCCGCCTCGTCGGCGTCCGGCTGACGCTCCATCGACAGCGGCGGCTCGTGCGGCGCGCGCCAGGCGCGTCCGGCCGCGCGGTCTTCGGAGAAGAGGTCGATCCAGAAGTCCGCCTGCGGCTGGTAGTCCGATCGGTAGAGCGACACCCGGTCGCCGTCGACGCGGGCGCCCAGGTTCGCGCGCACGTTCTTCGTGCCGGCCTGCGCGAGGTCGACCTCGATCGACATCTCCTGCATGCGCGGCCCGCGGCCGATCGGGTAGCGGTAGGTCCGGGCCTCGCCGGAGCGCCCGATCCACTGCGCGTAGCGGATCACGATGCGTCGCGATGCCCCGGCCTGGATCGGGTAGATGCGCGCGCGGTACAGGTCCGGCGCCTCCCATTCGAGGAGCGCGGGGTCCTCCGTCGAGCCGGCGTACACCTGCTCCTGGTATTGCTGCTGCGCGAGCGCCTGCTCCTTGACGACGCTGTCGACGAGCTGGCTGCCGCGGTCGACGGCGAAGCGCTGCAGCAGCGCGCCTTCGGGCGTGCGGATCCGGTACATCCCCTCGACCGTCTCGGAGGCGGGGTTGAAGAACGTCTGATCGACCTCGGTAACCGCGAGGTCGCCCTGGATCTCCACGCGCACGTCGAGGCTGCGGACCACGAGCGGCCAGCGCGCCTCGCCGAGCTGATCCGGCAGCCTTGCGTAGATCTCCCCCACGCCTTCCGCGCCCGCCTCGCGCGGGCCGGGGACGGCGAGTCCGCCCGTCCAGTCGTCCCACAGCGCTTCGTTCGAGACCCGCGGCTCGTCGGAAGCGAGCACAAGGGACTGACCGGCGCGGACGAGACCGCGCTTTCGATCCTGACGGTAGAGCGCTTCGCCCTGCGCCACGTAGACGACCGTGCGTCCGCCGCGGACGTCGACGCCCATCCCGGCTCCCCTCGCGGTGACGGATCCCTTCTCCGTCTCGAGCTCGAGGGACGCGCCCTCGGGGACGTCGATCCACGCGCGGCCGCGGCCGAGGCGTACACCCGATTCGGTCACGACGACCTCGCCGTCGCCGGCGAGAAGGATCGCGGCGCCGGTGTCGACGGAGACGAGCGCACGGCCCGCCTCGTCGGTCGTGACCTTCTCACCGACCGCGAGCCGTCGCCGTCCGAGCAGCGGGGCGGGGTCGTCGTCGTCGCCCTCGGGGGCGACGGAGACGGAAGGCCGGATCGCCTCGGCGATGGCTGTGGTCCGATCTGCGATGCGTGCGGCGTCGGGGCCGCAGGTGACGAGTGCTGGAATCGCGAGGAGGAAGGCCCCCCGCACGGCGGTCCGTGCAGTCATGTTTCCCTCCGGAACGAGGAACGGCGGAAACGTCTCACGCGTGGTTACGGACGTCTAGGCCGAGCGGAAGTTTCGGACTAACGCCGCTTCGTCTTGGACTTCTTCGACTTCGCAGCCTTGCGGCGCTTGGCGCGCTTCGGCGCGGCCTTGCGGCCCGGCTTGCGAGCGGTCTTGCGCGCGGGGCGGCGGGCCTTCTGCTTCTTTGCCCTGGACCTGGGCCTTGCCTTCGCGGGCTTGCGGGTCTTCGCGCGGACCTTCGCCGGGCCCGGCCCGGGGGGTGCGGTGGGGGGCGGGGGAAGCGCCTCCACGTCCTCGCGCCGCACGTGGAGCGACGAGCGCAGCCGAGCGAGGACCTTCTCCTCGGAGGCGTCGAGGTGCGCGTCGACGACCGCCAGCGCCTCCGCCGCTCGGTACATGACGCGGCGTTCGGATTCGCTCAGAGCGTCGAGGTTGATCTCGCCGAGGCGGGTCTCGAACTCGACGTAGTTCATCGCCTGCCAGCGGGCGTCGTCCGGCAAGCCCGCGCGCTCGATGAGCCGTCGCAGTGCGTCCCCCTCCGCCGAGTCGATGACGCCGTCCGACCAGGCCAGCGCTGCCATCACCCGGATGACCTCAAGGATGTCCTGCATGTGCGCGCACCATAAGCGGACCACGGCACCCGAGGCAACCAGCGCGAATGAGGCCGTCCGGGGCGCAATATTACGGCCGGCCCGTGTGCTAGGCTCGGGCCCGGAGGTGCGGGATGAGGATTCTTGGACTTGCCCTGCTGTGGGGGATCTCGATGAGTTGCGGCAGCGATTCCGGCGACGGCGGAGGCGCGGACGCGGACGCGGACACGGACGGCGACACCGACGGGGACACGGATTCGGACTCGGACATTGATACCGATTCGGATACGGACACGGATTCGGGCACGGGTACGGGTTCGGACACGGGCACGGGCTCTGACACGGGCACGGGCTCTGACACGGACACGGGTTCGGACACGGACACGGACACGGGTTCGGACACGGACACCGCCTCCGATACCGACACCGTCTCTGACACCGACACTGTCTCCGACACGGACACCGACACCGGAACCGACACGGACTCCGGGACCGACGAGTGCCGTGACGACGCCGGGTGCGCCCTCGACTGCGATCCCGGGGAGTACTGCGCCGTTTGTCGGGGCGCCGGAGGCCGCGTCGACGCGTGCCTGGACTGCGGAGCCGCTTGCTAGCCCGCCGCCCTCGGGGCAGGATCGCTCCTTCTCCATGCCCGAGTCGAAGACGCTCCCGTCGCTACTGAACATCGCCTCAGAGGTGGCGGCTGCCGACTTCGTCCGGTCGAACCCGCATCCGTTCCTCGTCTCGTCGGGAGTGCTCGGCGTCCGTGTGCCGAAGCGCGATCCCGACGATCTGGACGTCGAGAACACCGCGATCGTGGACATCCGCCCGGGAATCTCCCACGCGCCCGGTGCCGCGAACCCGATGGCCGGACAGGTCTACGTCGTCAAGAAGAGGGACCCGAGGGCGGAGGGTGTCATCACGGTCGGTCGCGGCGACGAGAACGACATCATCCTCAACGACCCGTCCGTCTCGCACACGCACGGCTTCTTCGAGCGCGAGGGCGAGAACATCTGGGTCTCCGACATCGGATCGCGCAACGGAACGTTCGTGAACCAAGGCCGGATCGCCGTCGGCGAGCGCTTCGGCCTCGAGGACGAGGACGTCGTCACCTTTGGCCGTGTCAGCTTCCAGATCTTCCGCCCGCTCGCGCTGTACATGGCGCTGCAGGAGCTGCAGGGGCTGGGGGACTGAAGCGGCTTTGAAACACCCCTCCGCCTCCGACGAGACGATCGAGAGCAAGCCCCCGCCGGCGCGGACGTTCGCGGGCGGCCGTTACGTCGTCCGCCGCGCGCTCGGTGGCGGCGCGCAGAAGATCGTCTTCCTCGTTCACGATCGAGACCTCGATCGTGAGTGCGCGCTCGGGCTCATCCAGACGGAAGCGCTCTCCGAGGATGCCGTGGGTCGGTTTCGCCGCGAGGCACGCGCGATGGGGCGGCTCGGTGCGCACTCGAACATCGTGACGGTCCACGACCTCGGGATGGAGGAGGGGCACCCCTACGTCGTCTGCGAATACGTGCCGGGCGGTGATCTGCGAGACGAGCTGCAAAGGGCGCAGGGCCCGCTGTCCGTCGCGCGTTCGACGGCGATCGCGACGGACATCCTGCGGGCGCTCGAGTTCGCCCACGCGCAGGGCATCGTCCACCGCGACCTCAAGCCGGCGAACGTGTGGCTCGGCCGGGACGGCGCCGCGAAGCTCGGGGACTTCGGCATGGCGCACGCCGCCGACTGGTCGCGGATGACGGCGGCCGGGACGATCCTCGGAACGCCTTCGTACATGTCGCCCGAGCAAGCGCGGGGGGAGCATGCCGATGCGCGCAGCGATCTGTACGCGTTCGGGTGCCTGCTGCACGAGATGCTCGCGGGGCGCCCTCCGTTCGAGGCGGAGGAGGTCATGGGCGTCCTCTACCAGCACGTCCACGTGCCTCCGCCGCCCGTCGGTCACCGCAACGGCAGCGTTCCTCGCGCACTCGAGCGGCTCGTGCTGCGGCTTCTCGCCAAGGCGCCGGCGGACCGCCCCGCGAGCGCGAAGGAGGTCCTGGGCGAGCTGGAGCGCGCGGCTCGCGGTGAGCTTGCGCCCGGCGCGACCTCCGCACCGGAAGAGCAAGCGGTCGTCGGCCGCCGGCAGGAGCTTGCGGCGCTCGAGGCGGCCCTGGACTCGGCTCTCGCCGGCAGGGGCATGATGCGGTTCCTGGTCGGAGAGGGCGGGATCGGCAAGACACGGCTGGCGCGCGAGATCGGGCGCATCGCCGCGGCCCGTGGCGCCCGGGTCCTTCTGGGCCGCACGACGGAGGTCGAGGGCGCGCCGCCGTACCTGCCCTTCGCCGAGGCGATCGGCGAGTCGAGCCTGGGCCTGGAAGGAGGAGGGGCGACCGGGACGGATCGGTACGCCATGTTCCAGACGGTCACCACGCACCTGCGGACGCTCGCGCAGACCTCCGGACTGCTCCTCGTCCTCGAGGATCTGCACTGGGCGGACCGCCCGTCCCTGCTCCTGATGCAGCACCTCGCGCGGCAGCTCGCGGGGAGCCGGATCCTGATCGTCGGCACCTACCGGGACACGGACGTCGATCGCAGGCACGCCCTCTTCGAGGTGCTCGCGGACCTGCGGCGCGAACGATTGCACGAGCGGATCCTCCTGCGCGGTCTCCCCGACGAGGACGCGCGGTCGCTGGTGCGGTCGCTGTCCGGCGCGGTGTCCGACTCGCTGATTGCCCAGATCCTTCAGGAGAGCGAGGGCAACCCGTTCTTCATCGAGGAACTGCTCAAGCACGTGGCCGAGGCCGGCGCGGCGACGGTCGCCGAGCTCGGAATCCCCGAAGGCATCCGGGAGGTCATCGGCCGTCGCCTCGCCCGACTCTCGCCCGAGTGCAACCGCATGCTCACGCTCGCGTCGATCGTCGGCGGGAGCTTTCCCTGGGCGATCGTCGCGGTGGTGTCGGGCGAGGACGAGGACCGCCTGCTCGACCTGCTCGACGAGGCGCTCGCCGCCCAGGTGATCCGAGAGCGAGCAGACGGTGCGGGAAGCTACGAGTTCGTGCACGCGCTGATCCGCCAGTCGCTGCGCGAGGAACTGTCCGCGCCGAGGCGTGCGCGGATGCACCGCCAGGTCGCGGAGGCGAACGAGAAGGTGTACGGCGGGGACCTCGACTCGCACCGCGCCGAGATCGCCCACCACTTCTTCGCGGCCGGCACGGCGGCGGACGTCGGACGAGGGATCCCGCACGCCCTGAAGGCCGCCGAGCGGGCCATGAAGCTCCTGGCGTTCGAGGACGCGGTGTCGGTGCTCGAGACGGCGCGGGCGGGGCAGGACCTGGTGGGTGCCGAGCCGGCCGCGCGCGCGGAGGTGCTGGTCTCGCTCGGCCTCGCCCGCATCCGTGGCGGCGATCCGGACGCTGGGCAGAAGGACTGCGAGGAAGCGATCGGGATCGCGGTCTCGATCGGGGACACCGAGCTGCGCGCGAGAGCGGCCCTGGCCTACGCGCAGGTGTACACGTTCGCTCGCGTGATGCCGAAGACCGTCGCGCATCTGAAGGAGTCGCTTGCTGCCCTTTCCGACGAGGACTCGGCTCTTCGCGCGCGCGTGCTGGCTCGACTCGCCGGCGCGATGCAGCCCGATCCGAACGTGGACGTCCCGATGCAGCTCGCGCGGGATTCGATCGCGATGGGACGGCGCGTCGGCGACGAGGCGACGCTGCTGGCGGTTCTGCACTCCGCGATGTCGGCCCTCATGGACATCGGGGACCCGGCAGAGCGGATTCCGCTGAACCAGGAGATGCTCGCGCTCGCGACGAAGCTGTCAGACCGCGTGGCGGCGCTGCGCGCGCACGTCCGGCTCGTGTTCGACTTCCTCGATCGGGGAGACGTTCCGTCGGCCGACGGCCACATCGAGGCGTGCGAGAAGCTCGCTCGCGACTTCCGCCAGCCGGGCTGGCAATGGCAGGCGCGCATGTTCCGCGCATTGCGCGCCGAGATGGAGGGCCGGTTCGCCGACGCGGAGCGCTCGAGAGACGAGGCGATCGCGATCGCGAAGCCCTTGCATGACTCGAACGCCGGGAGCGCCTACATCGTGCAGCGCGTCTGCACACTCGTCCTCCAGCGACGCTTCGAGGAGGCCATGGCGCTGGTTCCGGAGGCCGCCGCCTTCTTCCCCAACGAGCTCATGGAGTTCTTCTTCGCGCTTCCAGCCGTGAGGCTGGGCTGGACGGAAGGCCTGGCCGATCGCCTTCGCGGGTTCGGAGTCGAGTTCGGCGGACCGGACGCCGTCGTCTGGTTCGCCTACGCATGGGCGCTCGTGGACCCCGAGCGTATCGTCGTCGAACGGATCTACGAGGGGGCGCTGCCCCACCTGCAGCGCAATTCCTACTGGGGCGCGAGCGGCTTCGTGATGATGGAGCCGTTCCCCTGGTACCTGGGTCTGGCCGCCGCGCACATGGACCGCTGGGACGAGGCCCAGCGTCACTTCGCGGACGCAGTCCGGCGCGCCGGGGCGATGGGCATGCGCCCCCATGTCGCCGCGATGCAGCTCGACTGGGCGCGGGCCCTCTCCGCGCGCGGCCGCCCCGAGGACGGCGCGCAAATCCGGGAACTGCGCGCGGCGGCGCGCGAAATCGCGCAGTCGCTGGGCATGGATCGGATGATCGCGGAGATCGACGCGTCCTAAGCACCCATCGGATGCCACACCGTCTTCATCTCGGTGAAGGCCGTGATCTCGTACGGGCTCTCGTCCGACTTCGCGAAGACGACGCGCTTGACGTTCTCGGCGGCGAGCTTCTCGGTGTCGGCTCGCATCTCGCGCGGGACGCCCGTGACATCGATCGCGTTGACGTCCATGTGGCCGGCGAGGTGGGGGACGAGCTCCGATCGCAGACCGGTCAGGACGTTCACGACGCCCGGCGGGACGTCCGAGGTCGCGAGGACCTCGGCGAGCGTGACGGCGGGCAACGGCTTCGTCTCGCTCGCGAGGACGACCGCCGTGTTGCCCGAGACGATCGCGGGCGCGAGGCGCGAGACGAGTCCGAGCAGCGCGGGTTCGTCCGGGGCGACGATCCCGACCACGCCCGTCGGCTCGGGGATCGTGAAGACGAAATACGGTCCCGCGACCGGGTTCACGGTTCCCATCACGTGGTGGACCTTGTCGCACCAGCCCGCGTACCAGACCCAGCGATCGATCGCCGCGTCGAGTTCGCGCGCAGGCTTGCGACCGCCCGAGCGCGCGATCTCCTCCTCGAACTGCGCGCGCCGTCCCTCGAGCAGCTCGGCGACCCGGTAGAGGATCTGGCCGCGGTTGTACGCGGTCTTCTCGGACCAGGATCGGAACGCGCCGCGTGCCGACCGGATCGCATCGCGCAGGTCCTTGCGGGACGCCCGCGCGGCCTGCGCGAGCACATCGCCGCGGGCATCCTTCACCGGATACGCGCGGCCCGACTCCGAGCGCGGGAACGCTCCGCCGACGAAGAGCTTGTACGTCTTGCGGATGCGGACACGACCGGCGCTAGCCACGGCCCGCTCCTTGCTCGAACGCGAGGTACGCCTCGAGCCCGTGCAGGCCGCCCTCGCGGCCGAACCCGCTCTCCTTGTAGCCCCCGAACGGCGACGACGGGTCGAAGCGGTTGAACGTGTTCGCCCAGACGACGCCGGCGCGAAGCCGCTGCGCCATCCACAGGATCCGCGATCCTTTCTCCGTCCAGATCCCGGCCGACAGGCCGTACGCGGTGTTGTTCGCCTTCTCCACCGCTTCCTCGGGCGTGCGGAACGTCAGGACCGAGAGCACCGGCCCGAAGATCTCCTCGCGCGCGATCCGGTGCGACTGCGACACGCCGAGGAACAGCGTCGGCTTGAAGAAGAACCCCTTCGCAGGGAGGGTGCACTCGGGCTGGTAGATCTCCGCGCCCTCGTCGATCCCGCTCTGGACCAGCTCCTCGATCTTGCCGAGCTGCATCCGCGAGTTGATGGCGCCGACGTCCGTGTTCTTGTCGAGCGGATCGCCGACGCGCAGCGTCTGCAGCCTGTCCTTGAGCTTGGCGATGAGCACCGGGAGCAGGGGCTCCTGGACGAGCAGGCGCGAACCCGCGCAGCAGACGTGTCCCTGATTGAAGAAGATTCCGTTGATCACGCCCTCGACGGCCTGGTCGATCGGCGCGTCGGAGAACAGGATGTTCGCCGCCTTGCCGCCGAGCTCGAGCGTCAGCCGCTTGCCGCTCCCTGCGATCGATCGTGCGATGGCCTTGCCGACGTCCGTCGATCCCGTGAAGGCCACCTTGTTCACGTCCGGATGAGCGACCAGGGCCGCGCCGGTCCTCCCGGCTCCGGTGACGACGTTCACGACGCCGGGCGGCAGGTCGACCTCCTGCAGGACCTCGGCGAGAAGCAGCGCCGTCAAGGGCGTCGTCTCTGCCGGCTTGAGCACGACGGTGTTCCCGCACGCGAGCGCCGGGGCGATCTTCCACGCGGCCATGAGCAGCGGGAAGTTCCACGGGATCACCTGCCCCGCGACGCCGAGCGGCCGCGGACGGCGGTTCGGGAACGCCCAGTCGAGCTTGTCCGCCCAGCCCGCGTAGTAGAAGAAGTGCGCGGCGGCCAGCGGCACGTCGACGTCCCGCGACTCCTTGATGGGTTTTCCCCCGTCGAGCGTCTCGAGCACGGCGAACTCGCGCGCGCGCTCCTGCAGGGCCCGGGCGATCCGGTACAGGTATTTCGCGCGCTCGCGGCCTGGCAGCGCGCGCCAGGTCTTCGCGTACGCCGTGCGCGCCGCCGCTACCGCCCGGTCGACGTCCTCCTCGCCCGCGTCGGCGACGACCGAGAGAACCTCCTCGGTGGACGGCGAGATCGTCTCGAAGTGTCTCTTCGATCGCGGCTCGACGAACCGGCCGCCGATGAAGAGCCCGTACCGGTCCTTGATCTTCACGATGCCCCGCGACTCGGGCGCGGGGGCGTACGCGAAGGGGCTGGCGGGCACGATCGCGCCCCGCTTCGAGGGGGCCGAGGCGCCGGACGACGTTCGCTTGCGGATCGTTCCCATTCCTAATCGACCGTGAAGTAGTCGGGCCCCTGGTAGCGGCCGCTTCGCTGCGTGCCGATCTGCATGAGCACGTCGTTGAGCAGGGTCGATGCTCCGACACGGAAGAGGTCGGGCATGAGCCAGTCGGCTCCCAGCGTCTCATGGAGGATCACGAGGTACTGGATCCCCTGCTTCGCCTGTCGGACGCCGCCGGAGATCTTGACGCCGACGCGCCGTCCGGTCTCGCGGTGGAAGTCGCGGACCGCCTCCATCATGCACAGCGCCGACGCGGGCGTCGCGCCCCCCACCTTCCCGGTCGACGTCTTCACGAAGTCCGCGCCCGCGCGCATCGCGAGCGCGGCGGCGCGTCGGATGGGGTCATAGGCGCCGAGCTCCGCGGTCTCGAGGATCACCTTGAGGTGCGCCGCGCCGCACGCCTCTTTCGAGGCCGCGATCTCGTCGAAGGCCTCCTGGGTGCCCCCGCCGAGGAATGCCGACCGGTTCAATACGATGTCGATCTCGTCGGCGCCCGATGCCACGGCGTCACGGATCTCGGAGAGCCGCTCGGCCAGCGGGGCGAGTCCGCTGGGGAACGCCCCCGCGACCGACGCCACGCGCACGTTCGAGCCCGCGAGCGCGCCCTTCGCGGCGGTCACGAGGGCCGGGTAGACGCAAACGGCCGCGACCGACGGGATCGTGCGGTCCATCGGGTCCGGCCGGATCGCCTTCCCGCACATGGCGACGATTTTCCCCTGCGTGTCCGCACCCTCCAGGGTCGTCAGGTCCATGCAGCGGATCAGGAAATCGAGCGCCCAGCGCTTCGTGTCCTTCTTGATGGACCGCTTGCACAGGGCCGCGGCGCGCTCCTCGAGGCCGACCGCGTCGACGCCGGGGACGCGCGCCAGCGCCGCCGAAAACCCTGAGTCGAGCCCTTTCATCGGGGAAGGCGCGAATCGTACCGGAAACTCCGGTATCTTGCCGCCGCCATGAAGATCCTCGTCGCCGACAAGTTCCCTGCGCGTCACCTCGACCGCCTGCAGGGTCTCGGTCTGCCGGTCTCCTACGAGCCGGATCTCGAGACCGAGGCACTCGCGGCCGCGGCCGCCGACGCGTCGGTTCTGATCGTCCGGGGCACGAAGGTCGACCGCGCGGTCTTCGAGAAGGGCAGGGCCCTCTCACTCGTCGTGCGCGCCGGCGCGGGGGTGAACACGATCGACCTGGATGCGGCCTCCGAGCGGGGCGTGTATGTCACGAACTGCCCCGGCAAGAACGCGGTCGCGGTCGCGGAGCTGGCGATCGGCCTCTTGATCGCGCTCGACCGGCGGATTCCAGATGCGGTCGCCGATTTCCGCGCGGGCAAGTGGGACAAGAAGGAGTACGGCAAGGCCGATGGCCTCTTCGGCAAGGCGCTGGGAGTCGTCGGCTTCGGGCAGATCGGCATCGAGGTCGCGTCCCGCGCGGCGGCGTTCGGGCTTCGCGTCTCGGCGTGGAGCCGGTCGCTCACCACGGAGCGCGCGTCTGCGCTCGGGATCGGCTGGCACCCGTCGCCCCTCGAGCTCGCGTCGTCCGTCGACGCCGTCTCCGTCCACCTCGCGCTGACGCCGGACACGCGGGGCCTGCTGGACCGGAGGTTCTTCGGTGCCATGCGCCCGGGCGGTTACTTCGTCAACACCGCCCGCGCCGAGGTGGTCGACGAGGTGGCGATGATCGCCGCGGTCCGGGAGAAGGGAATCCGCGTCGCGACCGACGTGTTCGAGGGAGAGCCGAAGGAGGCGACCGGATCCGTGGAATCGGAGCTTCAGACCAGCCCCGTGTACGTGACACACCACATTGGCGCCTCGACCGAGCAGGCGCAAGACGCCGTGGCCGCCGAGGCGGTGCGAATCGTCCGGACGTTCCTCTCGACGGGCGAGGTCCTGCACTGCGTGAATCTCAGAGACCAGTCGCCGGCTCGTGCCCAGCTCGTCGTCCGTCACGAGGACCGCCCCGGAGTGCTCGCCGGCGTCCTCGACGTCCTGCGACGCGCCGGCATCAACGTCGAGGAGATGGACAACCAGGTCTTCCGGGGCGCGAAGGCCGCCGTTGCCCGCGTCCGGGTCGCCGAACGTCCCGGCGACGCGGTCGTCTCCGAGATCCGCTCCCAGCCCGCCGTGATCCACCTCGACGTCATCGACTTATGAGGCACCTTTGCGGTATGGGGCGCGTATGACCGAGCGGCTCGTATTGCACACCGACGCGTTCTGGATCAGCCCCTACGTCTTCTCGTGCTTCGTCACGCTGCGCGAGAAAGGGCTCGCGTTCGAGATCGCGACCGTTCCGTTGCAAGAGGGGGCCCATCGGCGGCCCGAGTTCCGCGACAAGTCGATCACCGCACGGGTCCCCGCGCTCGATCACGGCGACTTTCGCCTCGGGGAGTCGAGCGCGATCATCGACTACCTGGAGGAAGCCTTCCCGGCGCCCCAAACCCCGAGCGTCTACCCCGAGCGCATCCGCGACCGGGCGCGGGCGCGGCAGATCCTCGCCTGGGTGCGCAGCGACCTCGGCGCGTTGCGAGAGGAGCGGTCGACGACGACGATGTTCTACGAGCCCGCGAGGACGCCGCTCACACCAGCGGGTCGCGCCGCGGCGGACAAGCTCCTGCGGGTCGCCGATCTCCTGGTTCCCGCGGACGGCGGACCGCTGTTCGGTTCCTGGTCGATCGCCGACGCGGATCTCGCGTTCATGCTCCACCGATTGATCCGATCGGGCGACGACGTCCCTGCGCGCATCCGCGCGTGGGCGGGGTCCCAGTGGAGCCGTCCGTCCGTGCGGGAATTCGTCGAGCACCCTCGCGATCCATACGTTCCGTACGGGTAACCGCGACCGGGCGGCGTGCGTAGGACCGGTTGTGAGGCTTCTGCTCGCCGCCCTCGTTTCGAGCTGCTCGGCCGGGCCGATGGCGCATCGGGCGGTCACCCCAGACTCGCCGGTGCCGGCGCACTTCGTCCTCGCCGGAGGCAGCGTCGTCGGGATCGGACTGGCGGACGTCGAGATCCTGGACGGCCGCATCGTCTCCGTCGGCCGTGTCTCTGCCGAGGCCGAGGCCGTGGACGTCGCCGGCAGGTGGATCGCGCCCGCCTTCATCGACAGCCACGTGCACCTGGCGTACTGGCCCGTCGCCGAAGAGCTCGCCGACGGAGGTGTCGCGGCCGCCGTCGATCTCGCGTCACCGATCGAATTTCTCTCGGAGGACCACGCGCCGCTGCGAGTGCTCGAAGCCGGGCCGATGATCACGGCCCAGGGCGGCTATCCGCTGAACGCCTGGGGCTCCGACGGGTACGGACTGGCTTGCGACGACTCGTCGAGCGCGGTCCTTGCCGTGGACGACGTTCGCGGGCGCGGCGCGGACCTCGTCAAGATTCCCCTCGCCGGCGAGCCGGAGCTCTCCGACGACGCGCTGCGAGCGGCGATCGACCGCGCCCACGCGCTCGGGATGAAGGTCGCCGTCCACGCGCTCGGCGACGACGAGGCGCGCCGAGCCGCAGAGGCCGGTGCCGACGTCCTCGCCCACTGCCCGGTCGAGTCTCTGTCCGACCAGACCCTCGCCCTGTGGGAAGGGCGCGCCGTGGTCTCCACGCTCGGCGCATTCGGCGGAACGGACGCCGCCGTCGACAACCTGCGTGCGCTCCGGGCGGGCGGCGCCACCGTCCTGTACGGCACCGATCTCGGAAACTCCCGCGATGCGGGGATCAGCCTGCGGGAGATCGATCTCCTGATCGCGGCGGGGATGAACGGCGGGAGCATCCTCGCGGCCGCGACGGCGGGGCCGGCGGAGTTCTGGGGCCTCGACGGCCTGGGAACGATCGAGCCGGGCGCCGCCGCCAGCCTGCTCGTCCTCGCCGACGATCCGCTTCTCGATCCGACGACGCTCGCGAACCCGGTGGGCGTGTGGGTGGACGGGATCCGCAGGGATTAGCCTACTCGCGCGACCGACCGACCACGACGTACTGCTCCTGCAAGCTCTCCGTTGCGATCTCCGGTGCGAGCCCGCCTTCGCGCAGTTCGCGCGCGACGGCCTCGGGGAGGAGGCGGAGGTGGCGCGGCGGGCCGCGGCTGCTCTCGATCGTGTAGTCGACGACGAAGACGGCGCCGCCCGGAGCGAGAGAGCGGGCGAGACGCCGCGCGTAGGCAGGTCGAGCTGCGACGTGGTGCCAGGTGTCCACGATCAAGACGCGGTCGATCGAGCCGTCGTCGAGAGCGGGGTCGTCGTAGGGAACGAGCCGCGCCTCGACGTTGCCCATCCCCTCGCGCACGGCGCGCTCGCGCATGTAGCGCACCATGTCGGGCTCGACGTCGAGGCCGAGCACACGTCCCGTCGTGCCGGCCGCGACCGAGAGGCGCCGCAGGAAGTAGCCGGTGCCGGCGCCCAGGTCGACGATCGTCATCCCTGGCTCGACCTTCAGGAGGGAGACGATTTCGTCGGGCTTCTGCCACGCGTCGCGGTCGGGTGCCTCGAAGAGGGAGACCCATTCGTCTGCTCGTTCGAAGCGGTGGTGGACGGACCCATGGTGGTCGACCGCCTCGTCTTCTCCCGCGGCGCCCGTCGCCGTGGTGGCGACCGGCTCTCGAGCCGCCTCGTGCGCGCCGGCGCATCCCGAGACCCAGCCGCCGAGGACGAGCGTGCGCAACCCCAGAGGGATGACACGCGGCGCGGCATCCGGCAAGATCCACCCGTGATCGTCGGAGTCGGCCAGGATCTGGTGCACGTCCCGCGCCTCGCCCGCGTCGTCGAGCGCCGCGGGAGTCGCTTCCTCGACCGGTGCTTCTCGCCCGAGGAGCAGGCCTACTGCATGAAGTACCGAGATCCCGCGCCGCACCTCGCCGTGCGCTTCGCCGCGAAGGAGGCCTTCTACAAGGCGCTCTCGCGCGGCCGGCCGATGGGCATCTGGTTTCGCGACGCGGAGGTCGTGCGAGGGGAGGACTCGATCATGCTCGCCCTCTCGCGACGGGCCGAGGCGCTCGTGGAGGGTGACACGCGCATCCACCTGAGCCTGACGCACGACGGAGAGTACGCCTCGGCGGTCGTCATCCTCGAACGCTAGACTGGCACGTCCAGGTCCAGCAGGCGCGCCAGACTCGGTGGAAGTCGGTCCCGCGTTCCCTCGGGGACCTCGGGGAGGCGGCCGGCGAGCGTGTGCCAGTAGAGGATCGTCTTGCCGGCGAAGGCGGGGAGGCGCCCGATCGCACGCAGCGCCACGAGCGCCTTGCCGGTGTACGTCACCTCGCCGGGCACGCCGGTCAGGCGCTCGACGATCGGGATGGCCTCGATGGCGCCTGGGGTAGGCCGGCCGTAGGCGCCGCCGAAGGCGCGATGGAAGAGCCGGATGCGTGTGCCTTGCGCGCGCCAGCGCGCGAAGCGTGACGAACGTCCTTCCAGCGAGCGCGCCGTGCGTCCTGCGAGCAGACCGACGACGATCCGGTTGCAGGCTACGAGCTCCGTGATCCGCACGCCCCAGACGGTCGTCGGCCAGCCGAGATACGCGGCTCCGAGAGCGATCCCGACCAGCGTCCCGGCGCTCCCGGACGGCACGACGATCGCGTCGGGCCTGGGCATCTCGCCGCGGCGCACCTGCTCCGACAGCTCGAGCATCGCGTCCACGTAGCCGAGGTTCGCAAGAGGGCTCGACGCGCCCGGTGCGAGGAAGTGACTGCGCGGTCGCGCGCGCAGCGCCCTCCACGTCTTCCATGCCGTTGCCAGATAGCCGCCTCCGTGGACGAGCTCTGCGCCCGCCGCGGCGTCCACCAGGAGCGAACGTTTGCCGAACGACGTCCACGGCTGATCGAAGAGGACGGCCGTCACGTCGAAGCCCAGCGCCGCCCCGAAGAGCGCGGTCGCCGTGACCTGCGTCGAGCACAGTCCACCCGCCGTCACGATGCGGTCCGCGCCCTTCTCTCGCGCGTGGGCGAGGAGGTACTCGTAGCGGCGGACCTTGTTTCCCCCGTACAGCGGAGAGACGAGGTCGTCCCGCTTGACGAAGACGCCGCCGCGACCGAGCCAGTCGGCAATCGCGTCGCAGGGCTCGACGGGCGTCGGGACGTGCGCGAGCGGCGTCCACGGCGTGGTGCCGCGCAGCTCCGGGAATTCCGAGAAGAGAAGGGGTTCGGTGCGGCCGGCGGGGACGAAGTCCGGGGCCAGGCTCACCTGTACGCGCACTGATCCCGGCAGCCGGCCTTGTCGCAGGTTTCCTCGCAGGTGCCGTCGTCGGGGCAGTCGCAGTCGTCCGTGCAAGGGATCTGGCAACGTTGCTGCAGCACGATCCCGTTCTCGTCCTGGCACTCGTAGCCGTCCGGGCAGCCGGCGTCGGAGCAGTCCCTGCCGACCGCGTCGGCGTTGTCTGCGACGGGGATGCAGTCCGTGTCGGTAGCGGAACCGGTATCCGTATCCGAGTCCGATTCCGTGTCCGTGCCCGATTCCGTGTCCGTGCCCGTGCCCGTGTCCGTGCCCGTGCCCGTGCCCGTATCCGTGTCCGCGTCGGTGTCCCCGTCGGTGTCGGAATCCCCGTCCGTGTCCGCGTCGCCGCCCCCTCCGCCTCCGGCGCTGCCGCATCCCGCGACGAGCACGAGGCCGAGGAGAGCGTGTCGGGTGATCCGCGAAGTCACCATGGCCAGGAGTATAGGGGAACTTGCCTGGAGTAGACTGCGCGCATGCTTCGAGACCTCGATCGCAAGGACCGCCTGCGGCTCATGAAGTTCATCTGCTCCTTCGCGTGGGCCGATCTCGAGATTCGCGACGAGGAACGTGCGTTCGTCCGGCGGATCGTGCAGCGCCTTGATCTCGACGCGGACGAGCGCGAGATGGTCGAGGAGTGGCTGAAGGTGCCGCCGCGTGCGGAGGAGGTCGATCCGACCCAGGTGCCGATCGAGCACCGCGAACTGTTCCTCGAGACGGCGAGGGCGGTCGTCGTCTCCGACGGGCACGTCGATCCGGAGGAGCGGATCAACCTGGCGCTGTTCGAGTCACTGCTGAGGTAGTCCTTCGGGCGCGCAGGAGGACGTTCGCGGGCGAGACGGACGCGGGCCAGATCTCGGTCGCCACGACCTCGTAGCCCGCGGTCTCGAGGCGCCGCGCCCGTGCGATGTCCTCTTCGGCCCGGCGGCGAAGCGCCTCGAGCACTCCGAGGCGCGGCACGCGCAGCTCGCCACCCCGATGGCAGCAGGGGACGAGCAGGACGTGCCTCGCGGCGGCGGATGTCGCGGACCCGATGGCATCGTCCGTCGCCCTCCCGCAAGCGTGCAGGGCAACGACGATGTCGGGCTCCGGGGGGATGGGCGTGACGCCGATCTCGCCGACACGCAGGTCCGCCTTCACTCCGAGCCTGGCCGCGGCCTCCTCGCAGCGCCGGATCCGCGCAGGCTCGCGGTCGACGCCCGTGACGTGCAGGCGCGCGCCACCGAGGAGCGCCGCCGCGGCGAGGCCGACGTACGCGTGGCCGCACCCGAGATCGACGAGGGTCCTTTCGCGACCTCCCCGGGCGACGCGCTCGATCTCGCCGAGCAGTGCCGCGACCTGGAGGGCCTTCCGGCGGTCCTCCGCGCGCAGTTCCGTGTCCGGCGGGAAGCCGAACGCCGTGCGCAGGAATCCTTCGACCTCCTCGGGGGAAACCACTCGGGTAGAGTGCCACGCCCGCCGTGACCGCCGCGTTTCTTCAGGTCGCCGCCGCCGCGTGCATGTGGGGCACCTGGAGCCTGTTCCTCCGCCCGTCGGGCATTCCGGCCTGGGCCTCCGCACCGGTGCTCTTCGCAGTCACCGGCGTCGTCCTCCTCCCCCTCGCCCGGCGCGAGCCGAAGCCGCGCTGGGACCAGATCACGCTCGGTCTGCTCTTCGCGAACGCGGGCCTCGACGCACTCAACGTCGTCACCTTCTTCGCCGCGATGGACGCCACGACGGTCGCCATCGCGGTCCTTTCGCACTACCTCGCACCGCTCGTCGTCGCGCTGCTCGCGCCGATCATCGACCGCGAACGTACGCCGGGGGGTGTGGCGGCCGCGGCGGTCGCCACGATCGGGCTCGCGCTCGTCCTGCGGCCCTGGGAGGCGACGCGCGCGGACCTGTTCGGGGTGATCCTGGGAACCGTCAGCGCGTTCGCGTACGGAGCGAACGTCCTGGTGGTTCGCCACCTCGCCGTGCGAATCGGGGCCGCGCGCGCCGTCTCGTATCACGCGCTGCTCGCGGCCGTGGCGATCCTCCCCTGGGCCGAGCTCGGTGCGATCCGGGAAGCGGGACCCCGCGCGCTGTGGCTCGTGGCGGGCGCGCTCGGGCCGGGCGCACTCGCGGGCTGGCTGTTCGTCCGCGCCCTGCCCACCGTGGGCGCGACTCGCGGCGCGGTGCTCGCGTTCCTCGAGCCACTCGTCGCCGTCGGGATCGGATGGGCCGTGTGGGACGAGCGCCTCGGCGCGTGGGCGATCGCCGGGGCCGCGCTCGTCCTGGGCGCGGGGCTCTGGGTCACGCGCGCGCCGGCCCATGCTAGATCTTCCATCCCCTGATGCGAGTCCTGCTCGCGGCAGCTCTCTGGATCGTTCCGGTCTGCGCGCTCGCGCAGGAGGACGACCTCCTGCCGCCGCCCGAGGACCTGTACCTGGGCCCCCGTCGTGACGGCATCGTGATCGGCCTCGAGCTCGGGGCCGGGGGATGCCCGGACTGCGAAGTCTCGGAAAACGGCGGGTTTCTCACGCTGCGTGCCGCGTATCGCCTTCCGATGGGGCTGGCGATCGGTGGGTCGCTCGTCGTCGTCTCGCCGAACGAGAGCCGGTGCGAGCCCGGCTACGACGCCTACGGCTACTATTACGAGGAGTGCACGGACGCGAGCTATGACCTCACCTACTTGCTGGCCGAGGCGCGCTACTACCCGCTCGTGCGATCGGAGCTTCTTTTCGACCCGTACATCGGCGTCGGCATCGGCAACGGGCAGGGTTCCGGCGACGGCGACGTCGAGGACCGGGCGGGCCTCGTGTGGGTCCCGCGGATCGGTGCGATGGCGATCTTCTCGAGCCTCTTTTCCCTCGGAGGGACGGTGGGACGCACGTTCTCGGAGCGGCTGCCGGCGGCCTGGTTCACCGGGCTCGAGATCACCTTCCGGGTCTGGGGACCCTGAGTGAGCGCATCGTGACGGACGACGCCTTCCCCGCGACGCAGCGCCTTGAGGATCCCTCGGGGCGTGTGACCGTCCGGCTGCCTCGGCTGCGGATCGTGGTCGTGGACGGACCCGACCGCGGCCGGGAGGCGGCCCCCGACCGTCCCGTCGTCCGTGTGGGCACCGACCCGGAGCTGGACCTGGTGCTGACCGACCCGACGGTGAGCCGTCACCACTGCGAGCTGTCGATCCGCAGGCACGGGATCCGGATCCGCGAGTCGGGATCCTCGAACGGCACCTGGCTCGACGCCACCCGCATCTACGAGGTCGAGGTTCCCTCCGGGACGCTCGTCCGCGTGGGGCAGACGACGCTGCGGGTCACGACGGCGGAAGACACCGTCCAGATCCCGCTGTCCGGGCACAACCGGTTCGGGGCGCTGCTCGGCCGCAGCGCGAAGATGCGCGAGGTCTTCGCGATCCTCGAGCGCGTCGGTCCCACGGACGTGACGGTGCTCCTCGAGGGCGAGAGCGGGACCGGAAAGGAGCTCGCGGCGGAGGGCGTGCACGCGGTGAGCCCTCGGGCCGACGGCCCGTTCGTCGTCTTCGACTGCGGGGCCGTGCCGCGCGACCTCGTCGAGAGTGCGCTCTTCGGGCACGTTCGCGGCGCGTTCACGGGTGCGGTCGCGGATCGTGCGGGCGTCTTCGAGGAGGCGGACGGCGGCACGCTCTTCCTCGACGAGATCGGGGAGCTTCCCCTCGACCTGCAACCGAAGCTCCTGCGCGCCCTCGAGAAGCGGGAGATCGTCCGTGTCGGAGAGAACGAGCGACGCACCGTGGACGTGCGGATCGTCGCCGCCACGAACCGCTCGCTCGACGCGGAGGTGAACGCGGGCAGATTCCGCGAGGACCTCTTCTACCGCATCGCCGTCGTCAAGGTGACGCTCCCGCCGCTGCGCTCTCGCTCGCAGGACATCCCGATGCTGGTCGAGCACTTCTTGAAGCGGCTGGCTCCCCCCGCGGGTCCGGCGCCCACGTTGCCGGCCGAGGTGCTCGAGGGCCTGTCCGGCCGGCCTTGGCGCGGGAACGTGCGCGAGCTCAAGAACGTCGTCGAGCGAGCGGTCGCCCTCGCCGGATCGGGCGGCGAGGTCGAAGCCGTGGACGCGCGAGCGTCGAGCCCCGGAGACGTGGACACGACGTCCCTCGCGCAGCTCCCGTACCACGAGGCGCGTGAGCGGCTCCTCGTGAGCTTCGAGCGCAGCTACTTCCGCGCCGCCCTCGAGGCGGCCGGCGGCAACGTCTCCGCGGCGGCGCGCACGACCGGTGTCAGCCGCACCCTCCTGCACCGCCTGATGAAACGTCACGGCCTGGACTGAGCTCAGGCCCGATACCTCTCGTACGCGACCTTCCACGCGCGGTCTGCCCCCGGAACCTTGGCCTCGACCGGCTCGAAGAAGAGGCCCGCAGTCTCGCCCGCGGATTGACGGACGGCGTCGGTCACCAGGATCTGATCGGACTTCGCGAGGTCCTCGCCGAGCTTGCTCGCGGCGTTGACCTCGTTTCCGAAGACGTCGCTGTCGCCGATGCGCAGGATCCTGCCGAAGCCGTCCCGACGCAGAGCAGGAGCTGCTCCTCGGGACGGCGCCGGCTCGAGATCTTCTGGCAGGCGCGCTGCATCTCGACCGCACAGGTCAGGGCGCTGCGGGCGCGCCGGAAGACGAGCAAGAAGCTGTCCGCCTCCTTCTTGATCAGGATCCCGTCGTGATCGGCGACGACCGGCAGGAGCACGCGGTTCTGTTCGTGGATCACCTGCAAGAAGTGGATGATCCCGAACTCCGCGACGCTTCGGGAGAAGCCCGTCAGGTCCGTGAACATCACCGCCCACTCCTCCCCGAAGAGGTCCCAGATCCGCTCGTCGATCCGGCGCACGTCGGCTCCGGGCCTGGTTCGTTCCTCGACGAGCTGCCAGAGCCGATGCTCGCTTCCCTTCACGTGGTCGTCGTGCATGACCGGCAGCGTACACGAGTGCCAGTCCTCAGAAGTTCGGCCACGGTTTCTTCGACGCGAGTCCCACTCAGCGGCCTCGCCTGGAATTCTCCCAGGGGGGCGCCTCGCGCCCCCCTCCCCACGGGCAAAGCCCGCGGGGCCCCCACCCCCCGAGTGCGCGCGCCTTCGCGCGCGCCTCGTGCCGCCCGGCAGCGGCCGGAAACGATGGCAGGACTTCTGACGGGCGGCACGAGACCTTCGCGTATCATCCGGCGCCCGTGGACCGCCGCGTCTCCGTCGTCGCGCTCGTGCTCGCCTGCGCCTCGCCTGCGCCGCCGCCGACTGCGCCGCCGCCCCGACCGACCGCCGCGCCCATCCCGCTTCCTCCGAGGCGTCGTCCATCCGTCGCGCTCGAACAGATCGTCTCGGCGACGAAGGCCGCCGCGCCCGACGGGTGGTTCGAGGCCTCGGCGCGCATCGCCCTGTCCGATGACCCGGCCGCCTCGGACGTACTCGTGACGCACCTCGCCGGGGCGCGTGCCAAGGACGTCGCCTCGGCGCTGGCTCTTCTGGGCGGCGGCGCGGCACGCGAGACCCTGGGCGTCGCGCTCGATCACGACGATCCCGAGGTCGCGATGCGGGCGGCGGTTGCCCTCGGAGAACTGGGGGATCCGCTCGCGCTTCCGGCGCTTGCCGCGGCCCTCGCGCGCCCGGACCTCGTCGCCGGCTGCGATCGCGCCCTCGACGCCGCAGCGACACTCGCCGCGGCCGGATCGACTGCGGATCGTCAGCGGGTGACTCGCGCGGCCGCTGCGTCTCCGACCTCGTGCGGCGTGGCGGCGCGCGAGACGGGGCTGGCCGCTCTGCGCGTCGGGGACGCGGAGGGCGCGCTGGACTTGCTCTCGCACGATGCGCTCGCTCGGGGCCCCCTGGGCGACGAGGTGTCGGCCGCGCTCGGAGCCCTGTCGGGCGATCTCATCCGGGGCCGCGCCCGCGACGTCGTGCGGCGATCTTTCGATCCTGATTCGCTCGACCTGGCCATCCAGGTGGTCCGGGCAGCGCGTGACGACGAAGGGCTCGCGGCGGCCGCGGCGCGGCTCGATCGCGTCGACCTTTCGTCATGCGGGATGGCGCCGGGCGCCACGGCCGCGGAGCCGCGCGCGTGCCGGATCGCGATGACGCTGCTCGTCGGCCTCGCACGCGCCGGGGACCCACGCGCGCTCGAGCCGGCGCGCGCCCTGGCGAGGATCGCCGTCCCGGACGAGGTGGCGCAGCAGATCCTGGTGGCGCGTGCCGCGCTCGGGGACGCGGTCGTGGGCGAGCAGGTCCTCGAGCAACTCGCCCTGGGCGGGGAGGCGTCGGCGCGGCTGCTCGCGCTCCGGCCCGTGCCGGCGATCGTGGAGGCCGCCATCCGCGCATCGACCTCGACCTGGCCGTGGACCGAGCCGGCCTGCACGGCCGTCCTCGCGGCGACGGGCCCGCTCGTCCTCGACGCCGCGCGGGCGTACGTCGAGAGCCCCATGGCGGCGGCCCGGTGCCGAAAGGCCGCCTCCGAGGTGATCGTCGCCCGGGGGCGCGCGGACGATCGCCGCGTCCTGTCCGATACGGCATCTGCGCGAATGGTGTCGCTCTCGCAAGGGGAGGGCCCGCTCACCGAGGCGGAGCGCGCGGACGCCGCCTGGGCGATCGTCGTACAGGCCGGAGTTCCCCCCGAGCAGCGCGTGCCCTGGGAAACGACGAGGACCGTCTATCTGAAGCTGGCCGCCTCCGGATCGGACGACGACGTCCCCGCGCTCGCCCCCGACGTGTTCCGATCCATTCTGGGATTGCGAACGGCTTCGTCACCCGCGCCAGATTCCAGGCTCCTCGACGCGGTCCGCTCCGTCTCGGCTCGGCCCGCGGCGGCGGCGGCCGCCCTCGGACGGCTCGGCGTCATGGGAGAAGACCCAGAGCTCGGGGGCCGCATCTTCGAGACCCTCGCGCCGGGTAGCGCCGCGTCGCCGTGCGCGCGAGTGCCGGACCTCGACGACGGCATCGCGCTGGCCCGACTCCTCGCAGCGGCCCTGGTCGGCGGTCGATCCGAACTTGCGGCGGCGCGCGTCGCCGGGATCTCGGCCGACGGCGCGGACGCGCTCGCAGCCATGGCGGCCAGGCACGGGGCGCTGCCCGCCGCGCCCATGGTTCCCCTCCTCACGTTGACGCGCGATCCGGCGCTGCCGGCCGCGCTCGCGCTGGGCTGCGACGCGTCCTGCGAAGGGCCGCTGCGCGAAGTCCTTCGGGGCCCGAGCCCGTGGGCGCGGGCCTCGGCCGCCGCGATCGCGGGCGCGGCGGGGATGGCAGGCCTCGCGCCGGAGCTTCGAACGGTCTCGCGTGCCGCCGCGGGTCCCGGCCGCGCCGAAGCGACGATCGCCCTCGTCGCGCTTGGCGTCCGGGAGGCGGGCCTCGACGCGCAACTCGCCGCGGCGCTCGCGGACGCATCGGAGTTCGCGGTTTTCCGGGCGAGCGTGGCGCGCGCCGCGGCGGGATGGCCGCAGGGCGACTCGGCCGGAGATCCGGACGCGGACTGTGCAGCGCCCGGACCCGATCCGCTCGGACCGTGGATGGCCGCCGCGTTCGCCGTGCGCAGTCTCGCTCGCGGCGCCGCCGAGCGGTCCGCCACCGGGGAGGCGGTGGACATGCTCGCCTGGGGGGCCCGATGCCTCGCGAGCGGAACGGCGATCGATCTGCCCGAGCCGTTGCGATCGCTCGACGGCGCGCCGCCCGCGCTGCGCCGTGCGATGGTGGGGGCGCTCGTGCAAGCGTCGCGGCGCCTGCCGGCGGCGGCCTTCCTTCCGCCCCTCGCGACGGACGATGACGACTCTGTCCGGGCCGAACTGGCCGTCAGGCTCGGGGAGAACCCGGGCCCCGAGCGGGCGAGGTTCTCGCGCGTCTTCGATCTCCTGGCCGCAGATCCCTCGTCCGAGGTGCGGGAAGCGGCCGCACGATCCCTGCCGGTGGGACCGCACGCGGACGAGCTCTTCACCTCCCTGCTGGACGACCCCGCCGCCGCCGTTCGTGTGGCCGCCTTGCGCCATCCGGGTCTCGTCGGGTCGCTCGCGGTGGAGTCGGCCGCACTGCGCGCCGCGGACACGGACACGGAAGTCCGGCGCGCGCTCGTGGACCGCGTCCGGCAGGACGACCTGCCGCATGGTCGCGCCATTCTGCGGCGGTTGGCCGCGGATCCACTCGTCCGCCGCGCAGCCGTCGCCGGGCTCTGCGAGCGAGGAATCCCCGGCGACCTCGATACGGTCCTGAGCGCGATCCGCTCCGCTCCCTCCGAGGAGCGGTCGGATCTGATCGGGGACTGTCCCTCCGCTCGGCGGTTGGTGTCGGGGGATCCGGCAGCCCTCGCGAGTGCGGCGGGCGATCGGGACGCCGAGCGGGCCGCTGCGGCGGTAGCGCTCGCCGAGCGTGTCACCCCGCCCGAGCGGGTCGCCGTCCTGCAGCGCGCGCTGCGACACCGAGCGGCGTCGGTGCGCGTCGCCGCCGCGGCCTTCGCCGTCCAGGCCGTCGTGGACGACGGCGATGCGCCGGGCGGCATCGACGTCGCGGCGCGTCTCTTCTCGGACCGCGACCCGACCGTCCGCTGCGCCGTGCTCGCAGGGGCGGGCACCCCCTCCGAGCGCGCAACCCTCGCCGAGGCCCTCGCCCCAGGACGCGTGCCCCCGGACTTCGATCGCCTCTCCGAGCAGTGGCGCTGCGCAGAGAGATAGGGGACACGCTCCCCCTGTTTAACACCACGAGATCGCTTGTATTTTTGTCGCAATTCCCCACGGGCCGTTCCTTCGACGACGGGCTCTTGGTGTCCGAGCCCGTGGGGAATTGCGACTAGAATGCAAGCGATCTCGTGGTGTTAAACGGGGGGAGCGTGTCCCCTATCTAGGGAACGCTTCGGGGATACCGCCGTCGACGGGCAACGACGCCCCGGTCGTCGGGGTCTGGTTCGACGCGAAGAAGACGACCGCGGCACCGACGTGCGCGCCGGTCACGCGGACCTTGAGCAGGCTGCGCTGTCGGTAGGATTCCTCGAGGTCCTTCACGTCGATGCCGTGCGACCTGGCGCGGTCCGCGGCGATCGCCTCCCACAATCCCGAACGCCGGGTCGCCTCGCCGAAGACGGCGTCGACGTTGACGAGGTTCACCCGCACGCCGATCTCTCCGAGCTCGAGCGCCGCGACCTTCGCGAGCTGGTGCGCGCCCGCCTTGGAGCTGGAGTAGGTGGCGAAGTCCTTTCCGGGGGCGAAGACGTTCTTCGTCGACACGACCACGACGTTGCCTCCCGTGCCCTGGCGACGCAGCGTCCGCGCCGCTTCGCGAAGGACCAGGAAGGTTCCCATCAGGTTCACTTCGGCGGCGTCCCAGAACGAGTCGGGATCGGTCGCCTCGATGGAGGACACCTGCGCTACTCCCGCATTCGGGACGACGAGGTCGACGCCGCCGTAGAGCGCGCAGGCCTGCGCGAACCCGGACGCGACCGAGTCCTCGTCGGTGACGTCGAGCTCGATCCCCGCGGCGAGGCCGCGCTTCTTGGGATCCAGCTCGGCGACTGCGGCGTCGATCCGCGCGCGATCCAGGTCGGCGACGACCGCGTACCCGCCAGCTTCCACGACCTTGCGGCACACCTCGAACCCGATGGCGCCGGCCCCGCCGGTGACGAGCGCCACCTGTCCGGCGAGCGGAAGGTGCGTGTCCTTGCCGAGCTTCGCCTGCTCAAGGCTCCAGTACTCGACGTCGAACAGCTCGGCGGGGCCGAGCGCGACGTAGCGACCGATCGCGCCGGCGATGTCCTTCGCGCGCAGGGTCCGCTCGGCGATGTCCGCCGCGACGCGGGCGTCCTCCTTCGTGCGTCCGCTCGCGAGGATTCCGACCCCGGGGACGAGGACCACGCGTGGGGAGGACCCGAGCTTGGTCAGCGGCACGGCAGAACGCTCCCGGTGCGCCTGGAAGTAAGCGTCGTACCCGTCACGGAACGCCCGGACGGCCGACGTCACCCGCGCTCTCAGCGCAGCGTCGTCGGACCATGGCAGGTCCCCGAGGAACAGTGGCGTCGGCTTGGTCCGGATCACGTGATCGGGCGTGAGTGGTCCGGTCGCGGCGGTTGCCCCGGCGTCCGGGCGGCGCAGGATCTCGAGGACGTCGGGCTCGTAGCGATGCTCGAGGACCACGCGGCGCCACGGACGATCGGGATCGCCGGACGCATCCGAGAGGGCCGCTCGCAGCAGGGGTCCCAGGCGCGCGGCCCCCACCCCGGGACTCGGCGTCCCCGCCGCGAGCGCGACGGTCGTGCGCGGCTTCGCATGCTCGCGCACGAAGCGCTCCGCCCGGTCCACCGCCACGATCATCCGGTCGTACGCGGCCTTCGCGTTGTCCGCGAAGGTGAAGAGCCCGTGGCCCACGAGGACGAGCCCGATGACGCCGGGCTCCTTCTCGAAGACCTCCGCCGCGCGCCGCGCGAGGGCGAATCCGGGCATCACGTAGGGCACGACCCCCCACCGGGGGCCGAACGCCTCGGCGATCAGGTCGGGGGCGACCTCGGCCGGCTGGTTCGTCACGACGAGGGCGACGTCGGCGTGCGTGTGATCGACGAAGCGGTGCGGGAGGAACGCGTGCAGGAGCGTCTCGACCGACGGGTTCGGAGCGCTCGACTCGAACAGGTGCGTGCGCAGCTCGTTGAGCATGCCCTCATCGGAGAGCGCGGGGAGCGCGCGAAGGCGGCGAAGATGCGCCAGGTCGACGGCGGGGAAGCCCTGCGGCTCGATCGAACCGAGATCCCAGCCGCTGCCCTTGACGAAGATCGCCTCGGCCCGGTCGCCCATCAGCGTGGTCACCGATCCCTTGACCGAGGTGTTGCCCCCACCGTGCAGGACGAGCCCCGGTTCGCGACCGATGAGCCGGGAGGAGTAGACGCGCACGGCGAGGTCCTCGCCCCACTTCTTCGCGTACCGGTCCACGCACTCGGCCGCGTCTCGATCCGACCAGCGATTTTCCATGGAGCGGCCAGTCTAGCCGGATCGGAGGACGATCCGCGTGACCTCGGCGGGATTTCCGAGCCGCATGGGCGGGCCCCAGAAGCCGGTTCCGCGGCTGACGTAGATCTGCGTTTCACCCCGGCGGCCGAGGCCGGCGAGGATCGGCTGCGTCAGGGCGACGAGGAACCCGAAGGGCCAGATCTGGCCGCCGTGGGTGTGGCCGGAGAGCTGCAGCCCGACGCCGTGGCGCACGGCCTCGGCGAGGGCGCGGGGCTGGTGGGCGAGCAGGACCACCTCGCGCGAGGGATCGCGGCCGGCCAGCGCGCGGGAGACGTCCTCCCTGTGCGCGCCCCGGGTGAACCCCGCTGCGTTCGAGTCGTGCACCCCGGCGAGATCGAAGCTCGCGTCGGCGTCGCCGATCGAGACTCGTTCGTTCGCGAGGGTCCGGATGCCCAGGCGGGACAGTTCTTCGATCCACTCCTCGGCGCCGCGGGCGTCGAGGCTCACGATGTACTCGTGGTTCCCGGTGACGAAGAAGACCCCCCGCTTCGACGACAGGCCCTTCAAGGGGGCGATCGCGGCTCGCAGATGCGACACCGATGCGTCGACGAGGTCGCCCGTGATGACCACGACGTCGGCGTCGAGCGTGTTGACCACACGGACGACCTCCTCGACGAAGCTCCGACCCAGCAGATCCCCCACGTGCATGTCCGTGATCTGGACGATCGTCGTTCCGTCGAGCGCGGCGGGTAGGCGCCGCAGGGTGACGGGGACGTTCTTGACGACGAGCCGCTTGCGCGCGCCCCACAGGGCGAGCACGCCCGCGCCGGTCGCGAATGCGGTTGCGACGGCACCGACGGTTCGCCGCAAGAAGAGCCGGCGTTCCGCGCCCTGCGCAGCGCCCGAGGAGATCTTCGATGCGAGCCAGGCGACGAGGCGGATGCCGTCGCCCAGGGCGACGACGACGAGAAGGAAAAAGAACAGGCCCATCCAGACGTACGCGGGCCAGCGGAACGCGCGCAGCGCGGACGGAGAGAGGATTCGCGGAAGGAAGAAGGCCAGGGTCAAGCTCGCCGAGAGGACGACGAGGGCGACGGTCGCCACGCGGCGCCAGGGCTCCGGCAGCGCCGTGTCGCGCACCAGCCGGACCCACAGGTATCGGTGGGTGAGGGCCGGCACCAGCAGGATAGCGAGCAGGAAGCCGAGGTGCGGGAGCCAACGCGTCATGGGTACTCGCGGTAGTCGAGCGATCGGGTGAGCGGTCGCAGCGCGTCGCCCCCCGTGCGCCGGATGTCGAGGATGCCTCCGTGCGCCGTCAGGCGATCGGGACGGTCGTCGCCGTCCAGCCGCGCGGAAACGTCCATGCGCTCGGGCGGCGTCGGCGCCCGGATCCCGGCGTCGATGGCGAGCAACCCCTGCGGCGAGCCGGGGCAGACGGTCACGTCGTCGGCGTCCCACCCGTGCACCGTGACTGCGTCGAGGGTGGAGTCGCCGTTCGCATCGGCGAGGAAGACTCCCATCGGGTCGCGATGCAGCGGCGTGCGGCCCGCGGGTCGCCACCTGCGCCCGCCCGCGCGCTCGAACCAGCGCAGCTCTCCGTTCGGTTGCTTCTCCATCCACGGGTTGCCGCGGTGCGCGAGCACGATCTCGACCTCGCCGTCGGAATCGACGTCCCCGACGTCGATCCCGGCGCAGAAGCCCCCGACCAGACGGGCAGGCGTGTCGAACTGCCCGTCGGCAAGCCCGCGTGCCCACCAGGAGTCGCCGCCGCGCGTGCCACCTCCGCCCGTCTTCCAGTACGCGCACAGGAGCACGTCCCGTCGCCCGTCCTCGTCGAGGTCGGCGAGCCGAGGCTCCGCGACCACGCGCTCGAGCCCCGCGGGCGCCGCGGGCGCGAAGCGTGTCCGTTCCTCGATGTTCCCGTCCGGGCGCGGCCACAGGACGTGGACGGACGACGCGCAGCCGACGACGATCTCGTCCGAGGGCTCCGCGCCGAGGTCGACGGCGAAGACGGAATGCACCGTCTCGCAAACCTCCACGGATCCGACGATCTCGGTTGGTGCAGCCGGCACGGGGGCCGCGTCGGCGACGGGCGCTTCCCTCCGGCCCGCGTCAGGCGTCGCGGTCGCGGGCGATCCCGCGTCGCGCCGTCGCGCCGGTCGCGCAGTGCCGGCGTCCCATCGTGCGGGCTTCTTCGGAACCGTGGGCGGCGGCGAAGGGGGCCGCGTCCTGCGTTTCTCGGCGGAAGGCGCGAGCCACCCTCCGAGCGTTCCCGCGATGACGCCGACTGCGCGGCCCGCACCCGGGTGCTTGCGCGCCACACCCGTCAACGCCGCGCCTGCCACCTGTGTGAACAGCATCACGATCGCGCCGACCTCGAGGATCGCAAGGATCGCGGCGATGCCGGGCAGGGTGCTCCAGAACGTCGTCCCCGAATCGGCCTTGCGAAACGCACCCGTCAGCAGCCTCGAGAGGACGATCGGGACGACGATGCAATCCAGCGCCACCGCGGCCACGCCGAGGACGGTCCCGACGGCTCGCTCGACCATCAGCAGCACGAGCGCCGCGTTCGAGATCACCGCCGCGATCCCGACGACGACCTTCGCGGCGGACCAGACTCGGTTCACGGAGTGGTAAGGTAGCGCCTCCACGGAGACGCGCCCGCACGTTTTCGGAATGCTGCCGGACGACCTGGCGCGGCACCTGCGCGAGGGGGGTGTCGCGATCCGTGACGACGAGGCTCGCCGCGCGATCGCCCGGGCGTTCCACGGCGCCGGGCCACATCCCCCGAAGAAGCCGCTCGGCAAGCCGGTCCAGGCCGCCGTCTCTGCGTCGATCGACGACCGTCCGCTCGAGATCGTCGAGCGGGCGACCGATCCGTCCGACGGATTCGTGAAGTACCTCTTCCGCGCTCCCGACGGTGCTCTTTTCGAGGCGGTCCGGATTCCCCTGCACGAGCCGGGCCGCTTCTCGGTGTGCCTCTCGTCGCAGGTCGGCTGCGCGATGGGCTGCGTCTTCTGCGCCACGGGCCGCCTGGGGCTCGTACGCAACCTGGAGGCCTGGGAGATCGTCGGGTCGTTTCTCGCCGTCCGGGACGAGGCGCCGGGCCGCGTCTCGGGCGCCGTCTTCATGGGGCAGGGCGAGCCCCTTCAGAACTACGACGCGGTGATCCAGGCCGCACGGGTGCTCTCCGATCCCTGTGCCGGGCGGATCTCCGCGTCGGCGATCACGATCTCGACCGTCGGGCTCGCCCCGCAGATCCGGCGCTACGCGCGCGAGCGTCGACCGTATCGTCTGATCGTCTCGCTCACGAGCGCGATCCCCGAGCGGCGCGCGGCGCTCCTTCCGATCGCCGGGCGGCAGAGCCTCGAGGACGTCGCCGGGGCCATCCGCGAGTACGCGGCGGTCGCGAAGGGCAGGGTCACCGTCGCGTGGGTGCTGCTCGGCGGCGTCAACACGGGCGCCGACGAAGCGGAGGCCCTGCAGCGCCTCCTCGGCGACCTGCGACTGCGAGTCAACCTGATCGACGTCAACGACGACCGTCCGGACGGCTTCCGGCAGGCAGACGCCGCCGAGCGCAAGGCTTTCTTCGATCGGCTGCAGATCCTCCGCGCGCCGATCGTCCGCCGCTACTCGGGCGGCTCGCGCACGAACGCGGCCTGCGGGATGCTCGCGGCGAGCCGGACGAGCTGACGGACGTTCTCCGGGCAGTCGATGCCTGACGCGTCGCGCGTCCACTGCGCGCCATCCCACTCGTCGCACGCGCGCAGGTCGCGGGTCGCGACGTCCGCGACGAAGGCGAAGTTCATGTGCAGGCCCTTGCTGCCGGCCATGTGCTCCTCGAAGCCGATGATGCCGGCAGGCGTCCCCGCTACTCGAGAGAAGCCGCCGAGGCCCTCGGGGAATCGGCCTTCCAGCCCGGTCTCCTCGCGAAGCTCGCGGCGCGCCGCTTCGAGCGGCGTCTCGCCCGGCTCGATCTCGCCGCCGACGGGCAGCCAGGTTCCGAGGCGCCGGTGCCGCACGAGGAGGATCTCGCCGGCGTTGCGCGCGAAGATCGCGACGGAGAAGGCGCGCCGCGCCTCCGCGGGCGCGGCCGGGATCGGGTGGTGCGACAGCCCGACGAGGTTCCCATCGGGATCGCGCGTGTAAATCGTGAACGACGTCTGCCGCTCGATCGGATGACCGGCAGCCATCAGACGCGCACGCCAGTTCTCCCGCTCTCCCGCCGCGATCCCGATCGCGATGCAGTGCAGCCCCGGCGCGTCGTCCGCGCGTCGCGGTCCGTCCGCATCGGCACGCTCGATTGCGAGGAACGCGCCGCCTCCAATATCCAGCCAGACCGATCGGGGCTTCCCCTCGGCGTCGGCGTGGCGGGCGACGACGGGTAGGCCGAGGACTCCCGCGTAGAACGCCTCGCTGCGGTCGAGGTCCTGGACCACGACGGCGAGGTGGTGGATCAAAGGTCAGCCCGAAAGCCCCGCCGCTCGGGCCGACTCCGTCTGCCGGAAGCGCCGCCTCGACTCCTCGTCGGGGAGCGCGCCGTCGATGCGCAGCGCCATCTGCCGTGCCTCGTCGCCGACGCCCGCGTCTCCCGCGAGCTCTGCAAGGGGGTGTGCAACCCGCAAGATGAGCGCCGGATCGCCCATGCGGCGAGCGATGTCGAGCGCCTCCCGCAGGTCGCGCTCTGCCTCTTTCGAAGGGCCCTGGGCGCGCGCGCGCGTCCAGAGGGACAGGGCCTCGTACTTCGCCCTCTTGTATCGCCGGCACTGATCCAGGGCGTCGGTTGCGAGCGTGACGGCGCCGGCGCGATCTCCGCGCGCCAACGCGATCTCCGCCCGCGCCTCCGTCAACCGGAGGCGCCACGCCCATCCGTGCCAGCCGCTCGCCTTCCGAACGGCCGCCTCGACCGCCGGAAGAAGCTCCTCGGCCCGGCCCGGCTCATCGCCCCTCGCGTGGCAGTACAGCAGATCGATCGACGCACTCACGTGAGGCGGCATGAACTCGACCGAGGCCGCCAGCTCCCGTGCTTCCTCCGCCACCGCCAGCGCGCCCGAGAGGTCGCCCAGATCGATCGGCATGCCGGCGCTGATCGAGATGCCGCGCGCCCGCATGGGTCGGTTGCGGTACTTGAGCCCGAGGGTGCGCGCGTCCGCGTAGGCCGCGCGCGCCTCCGTGTACCGCCCGCTGGCGCAAAGCGCGGCGCCGAGCGTCTGCGTCGAGAAGAGTATCCCTGTCGGGTCGTGCGCCTTCTTGGCCAGATCGAGGAGGCGAACGGCGGCCGCGATCGATTCCGGGACCCGCCCGAGCATGTACAGGACCGAGGAGGTCACCGCCAGCCCGCACGAATAGAAACCCGGCGCGCGGTCCGCCGCGAGCGCGAGACGCTCCGCCGCGGCGTCGACCTCGCCCTTGGAGGACTTCACCATCGCGGTCCACGCGTAGGCGGCGCTCTCCAGATCGGGCCGATTCGAACTTGCGGCCAGGGCGATGGCCTCTTCGCTCGCGCGATCGACGGCTGCGATGTCCATCGCCCAGAAGCACGCTTCGCACAGGTCCACGAGCCTTTCCGCGCGTCCTTCGCGGTCTTCCGGTGTCGTTCCCTCGAGGGCCCTCTCGAACGCCTCGCGCGCCTTGCTCCACGCTCCGGCCGCAGATAGCGCCTTGCCGCGACGCGTTTCCATCTCCGTGCGCTTCTCGCGAGGCAGGCTGGCGGCGCCGAGATCGAGCGCCCGTTCGTAGTGCCGCGCAGCCTCTTCGAACGCGGAGAGGGCCATCGCCGCCTCCGCGGCGCGCGCGGAGTACTCGACGGCCTTGGCGGCGTCGCCTCCTCCCTCGTGGAAGTGAAACGCCAGGTCGGCCAGGTGCGCGTCGATCCGACCGGCGAAGGCCTGCTCCATCGCCTCGCCGATCCGGCGGTGGAGCCGCACGCGGCGGGGTGTGCTGACCTCGGCGTAGAGGGTCTCGCGGATGAGCGCGTGCGTGAACTCGTATGTCGCAGATGCCCCGGCGCGTTCGCGGACAACTTGCGCCGCGAGGGCCTCATCGAGCAGATCGAGCAGTCGGTCCTCCGACTCGTCGACGATTGCCCGCAGGACCTCCCACGGCGCGCCGCTGGGCATGAACGACGCGGCTGCGAGCATCCGGTTGCAGGGTTCGGACAGCCGCGAGAGTCGCCGGCCGACGACCTCGCGTACACCCTCGGGGATCGAGCGCGCGGCCTTCCCGTCGGTCTCGGCGATGTGCTTCAAGACCTCTGCCACGAAGAACGGGTTGCCCCCGGTGCGCCCGAGCAGCGAGTCGGCGAGCGATTCGTCCGAACGGTCCGTGGAGCCGGCGCTGACGACGAGGGCCTGGATCTCCGTATGCGCGAGTCCGTGCAACGCGATGCGCTCGTAGAGCCGCTCGCGGCGCATGTCCGCGAGTACCCGCGAGAGGCGATGTGCGCGGCCGACCTCGACATCTCGGTACGTCGCGACGACGAGCATGCGCGAGCCCTCGAGGTGGCCGGCGAGGTGCTGCAAGAGAAGGAGGGACGGCTCGTCGGACCAGTGAATGTCCTCGAGCACCAGCAAGAGGCCCGAGTCGGAGCTGAAGCCACGCAGGACCGAGCAGACGGCCTGGAAGACCTCGTAGCGGTCGCCTTCCGGTCGGTTCTTCTGCCTCGGCGGAACGTCGGGCAGCTTGCTGCGGAGGGCGGGGACGAGCTCGACGAGGGTGCTGGCGGCGTCTCCGAGGCGGCGCCGGAGATCCTCCGGCTTTCGCTGCGCGAGATCCGCCTCCAGCGCGTCCACGAACGGCAGGTAGGGCGGCGCCCCCTCCACGTCGCTGCAGCGTCCCCACAGGACCTTCGCGCCCCGTAGCCGGGCGTGCAGGCCGAGCTCCTCGACGAGCCGGGTCTTGCCGATTCCCGGCTCGCCGGCCAGGGCGCGAACGGACGGCGTGCCCGAGAGCGCCCCTTCCAGCGCCGACCGCAGCGCATCCAGTTCGACGCCGCGCCCCACGAACGGAAGATGAGTCACGCGCCCCGTCGCACCCGGCGCAAGGGAGGGCTCGGCCGGCGCGGTCGCGGCGCGCTCCAGCTCCTCGAGGGCCTCCTGGGCAGACTGCGGCCGGCGCTCGGGCAGCTTCGACATGAGGGCGAGCACGAACCGATCGATGGCCGGCGGGATCCCGGCCGTGGTGTGCGAGGGAGGCGGCGGATCCGAGTGCATGTGCTGGTAGAGAATCGCCATCGGCTCGCCCACGAACGGGAGGCGGCCTGCGAGCATCTCGTAGAGCATGCAGCCGACGGCGTAGAGGTCCGCACGCCCGTCCGGCTTGTCGCCGCGCACCTGTTCGGGCGCCATGTACGCCGGCGTGCCGAGCAGCGTGCCCTCCGCGGTCAGACGCGAGCGGTCCAGCGAGAGTGCCAGGCCGAAGTCCCCGAGCTTGGCCGTCCCGTCCTGGGCCAGCCAGACGTTCCCCGGCTTGACGTCGCGGTGCACGAGCCCCTGTTCGTGCACGAACCGGAGCGCCGAGAGGATCCCGCGCGCGACGCCGAGCGTGCGGGCGAGCGGCAGGGGTCCCGCCGCCTGCGCGATCTCTCCTCTGAGATCGCCCCCCGGGACGAACTCACAGACGATGAACGGCTTGCCGCCGTCGCTCCCGATGTCGAAGACCGTGACGAGGTTCGGATGGGCCCCGAGCCGCGCCATCGCCTGGGCCTCGCGCTGCAGCCGCACGTCCTCCCCCGGAGCGAGGCCCTCGGCGGACAGAAGAGACAGCGCGCACCTACGTCCCAGCGCCGTGTCCTCCACGAGGTAGACGACCTTCTGCCCCCCGACGCCGAGCACGCGCTCGACCCGGTAGCGGCCGGACGCAAAGGACGACCGGGTGGCGGCGGTGCCCGTCATCGTATCGTCGTTCGGCAGCGTCATCGGTCAGGCGAGATTGCCACGGATCGTCGTCGCCCGACGCTCACAGAATCCGACACGGAGGCAGGTCGCGGCCTGACGGCCGCAACCAAGCGGGGCTTCGCCCCGCACCCCGCGCATCCGGTCCCGGGTCCGGTTCCGGTTCCGGTTCCGGCTCCGGTTCCGGTTCCGGCTCCGGTTCCGGTTCCGGCTCCGGTTCCGGTCCGCCGCTCGCCGTCCAGACGAAGAAGGCCGCCGCAAGCATCGCGCTCAACGTGCGGGAAGGCCGCCGCGTCCTCGCCATGCTGTGGCGGATGACCCGATGATCCGGGTCCGCCGCAAAGCGCACGATCTCGGGTACTTGCGAGAAGATCTCTGCGCGCCGCGAAGAAGATTCGGGTTAGTAGTACGTCGCGGCCTGACGGCCGCAACCAAGCGGGGCTTCGCCCCGCACCCCGGAGCGGCGCCGGTGCGAGCTCGACTCGCACCCCCCCCTTTGACATTCGGCCAATCCGTGCGACAAACACTGCACCGTATGGTTCAGTATATGGGGGCCCACCTCGATGCCGCTTTCGCCGCGCTCTCGGACGCCACGCGACGTGGCGTCTTGGAGCGGCTCGGGCGTGCCGACGCTTCGATCACGGACCTCGCCGAGAAGTTCCATATGACCCTCACCGGCATGAAGAAGCACGTGGGCGTCTTGGAGCAGGCAGGGCTCGTCACGACGGAGAAGGTCGGGCGCGTGCGGACCTGCAAGCTCGGCCCGCGCCGACTGGAGGAAGTGACGGCGTGGATCGCGAGGTACCGCCAACTCTGGGACGCACGTTTCGACGAATTGGACGACGTTGTCGAGGAACTGAAACGAAAGGAAAGCATCGATGGACGCAAGAAGAGAGAGTGAGCCCGCCCCCATGAAGAACCGCACGACGGTGGAACGGACGTCCGAGCGTGAGCTGGTGGTCACGCGAACCTTCAACGGCCCGGCGAGCCTCGTGTTCGAGGCGTGGACCAGACCCGACCTGTTCAAGCGGTGGTGGGTACCGAAATCGATCGGCGTGTCCCTGCTTTCCTGCGAGATGGATGTTCGTGTCGGGGGCGGGTACCGCTTGGTGTTCAGCGTCGAGAGCTCGGAGATGGCGTTCTTCGGCACCTACCGCGAAGTGGCCCCGCACTCGCGCCTCGTCTGGACCAACGACGAAGGGGGTGAGGCTGGGCAGATCACGACGGTGACATTCGAAGAAAAGGCTGGCAAGACGTTGGTGGTCCTGCACGAGCTCTATCCCTCGAAGGAAGCTCTCGACGGTGCCCTCGCCTCCGGGAGCGGCGTGGATGGGATGCCCGAAGCGTTCGAGCAACTGGACGAGCTTCTCGTCATTCTGGGCGCGAGCGTGGGACGGCCGTGAAGTCGTGGATCTCGTGGTCTGCCGGCACGGCGGGTCCTCACCCGCGTGTCGTGCTGATGTGACCTACGGCCGCTAAGGCTCCGGCCGCTGGGCGCGTAGGATGCGAGCATGGGGCATGCGGGCACGAGCCGAGAGTCGGAATCGGAGCTCATCTCGAAACGCTCCACCAAGTCGAGCCCTTCGCAGAAGCCCAAGGGGGCGGCCGGCAGCGGCAAGCGATCCACCACAACTCGGAGCAAGGAGTCTCGAGCAGCCGCGAAGGCGTCGCTCCTGTCCGGCAGCAGCCCCCAGATCGAACCGGTCGCCGCTGGCGTGATGCACGAAGTACCCGCAGACATGCGGGATGTCTTGAACGCCGAGGCAGACCTTCTTGCGAAATGGAACGGCCTTACGCCGATCCAGCGCAACGAATGGATCTGCTGGGTGACCATCGTCAAGAAGCCGGAGACGAGGGCCGAACACGTCAGGCGAATGTGTTCGGAGCTACGAGAAGGCGAGCGTCAACCGTGCTGCTGGCCGGGTTGTCCGCATCGCAGACCCAGGGCGATGAAGTGGTTTGGACGGTGAGGCTGCGCCTCGTCCCCGAGCGCCGTGCCCCTGGTAGCGTGGTGCCTAGCCTCCGGGGTCGAACGGGTCGGCGTAGGGGCCGCCGGAGGAGTCCATCGCGCCGGTGATGTCGACGAGGACGTCGAGGTTGTCCTTGATGAGGACGAGCTCGCGCTCGGCGTCGTCGCGCTGGGCGCCGGGGAGGCCCACGATGCAGGCGTCGGGTGCCAGCTCGTCGACGTCGTTGCACTGCGGGCTGCGCGCCTTGAGGTTGTTCGCGCGCGCGACGAGGCGGGCGGCGATGCCGCGCTCGACGGCCAAGGCCACGAAGGTCTGGCCGTTCCACGGGTCGGTGTAGGAGACGGTCGGGGCCTCGAAGGTCTGGCCCGTGCCGGCGACCCACATCCGGATCGAATCGCTGAACCGGTTGTCGAAGTTGTTGTGGAAGCGGGCGGCACCGAGGACCGCGGCGTAGAGCTGCACGGTGAAGCCGGCGTAGGGATCGACCGGCGACGTCCCGGCCGGAGGCTCGTCGCCGATTGGATCGAGCGCTGGGTCGGCGTAGTCGCGCAGGTAGTAGTCGCCCGTCTCCGGGTTCAGGTAGGGCGCGATCTGCGCGGCGTCCTCCGCGACGATGCCCCCGACGAGCTCGGTGATCTGCGTGGAGTAGTTGTCGTAGAAGCTGATCCGCCACTGCCGGATGTCCTCGGCAGTGTCCCGGGCGACGAAGTATGTGTTCGCGTCGCTCATGGCGAGGAGCGCCATCACCTTGTCCAGGTAGAAGCCGACGTGGTGCAGGCACTCCCAGAAGTAGTACCCGCAGTCGTCCTCGAAGTTGGTGTCCGACCACGACGTCGTGAAGAACCTCCCCTGCGTCACGTCGAGCGGCTCGCCGCCGCCGAAGCCCGTCGCCTCGAGCACGCGGTTGCCGTCCGGGCGAAGCTCGGCCTGGTAGTCGTTGACATCTGGGTAGGTCAGCGTCCGCGCGAGCTGGTTGAACGCGTCGTGGATGGCGACCGTGTAGTTGCCCCAGCCGGTGGTCGGGTCCGTGAAGAAGGTGCCGAGCTGGTCGTCCGTGTAAAACGTCGGGAGCAGGCCGTTGTAGAGCGCGTAGATGTCGTTGAAGCCCTTGAGGCGCCGGTAGTTCCGGGCGTAGGTCGCCATGATGTACGTCTCGGGCGAGAAGCCGTACTCGCTGCGGGGGAACGCACGCATGATGTACCAGGTGTTGAGGCCCTGCAGGCCGTGGTACATGCGCTCGTACGGGTCCGCGCCGACGTCGCGCGTCAGGCAGTTCGCCGAGATGTTCACGCGGTTGTGCGAGCAGTAGACGTAGGGGACGCGCGCGAGTCGCTCGCCTGTCTCCTCGCTCTCCCAGTACGACAGGTCCTCGGACAGCTCGGAGGCGGGCACCAGGCGCCGGTTGTCCTGACGCCACATCCGATCGCCCATGAGCCGGTACCACTCGGTGTAGTGGAACGCGCGCGGGCCGGTCTGCTCGAAGCGCAGGTGCGAGCCACCGCTGAGCCAGTAGTCGTTGAGATCGACCTCGCTCGCCGATCCACGATCCTCGAAGACCTCCACCATGCCGGTGTAGCCGTACATGACGGCGGCGCGGTCGTAGCGGCCGACGCCCGCGGCGTCGAGGTGGATCTTCCCCGAGTAGTCCATGATCGACGAGTACGCGTACTGGTAGATGCCGGCGTCCAGCTCCTCTTGCCTGAAAGGCTCTGGGCTCAGGTACCGCGGCTGCGGATCGACTGTGTAGTCGCTGGTGCGCAGGCGCCAGTACTCGGAGTCGCCCTGGTCGTTGAGCGGGTAGTTCATCACGTCTTCGCTGCCGCCGAAGTTGTGCATGAGGCCCACGGAGTGCCCGATCTCGTGAGCGAGCACCGCGGAGATGATCTTCTCTCGCGCGATGTCCCAGATCTCCTCGCTCGGCAGACCCTTCAGCTCCTCGGCGAGGCTGTACATCGCGTCGTCCGAGAACTCAGCGACGTCCATCGCCCGGCGGCCGAGGTCGAGACGCCACCGCTCGATGCCGTTGAGGACGTCGAGGAAGTTCCCGCGCGTGATCGCGGCCGACTCGATGATCTCGTCGGTCAGCGTCGATTCCGGCGCGAATCCTCCCGCCATCCTCATCTCGGAGTTCACGAGCATGTTCTCGATGGGCGTCCCGCGAAGCTGTGTGAGCAGCGCGTCTCCGGAATCGCGTGACGGATCGAAAGCGCCCATCCGCTGCAGAGCCGAGAGCTGCGCCCCGATGTCCTCGCGGCCCAGGCCCTTTGCCGGCAGGAAACGTCCGTCCCCGCGAGGCAGGCGCCTGGTCCAGCCGACGTCCATCGCCTGGTACATCGACTCGACGTCCTCCTGCGAGTACGACTCGTTCTCGGAGTCCCCTTCGCCCGCGGCGCCCTCGACCCACCGCGACAGGTCGACGCCATTGATGAAGTCGAACGGGTCGATCTCGCCGTTCATCAGGCGGACCATCTCCTCGATGTCCGTCGCGACCTGGTCGTTGTACAGGTAGATGTAGGAGAGCCCCGAGAAGATCTCGCCGGTCAACGGGTCCGAGTTGGACGGTCCCATGCCCAAGAGGCGAACCCCGTCGTACCAGTCGCGCACCCAGTAGATCATCGAGTAGCGCAGGTCGCCGATCCGCGGGTGCGTCCCCGCGGCGCCGCACTCGGCCGGATCGCCCTCGGCGACCGGGTTGTTCGGGCAGAGGATGAAGACCTCCGGCGTCTCGGCTTCGCTCCAGCCCGTCTGCTGCATAACGACGTCCCGGAACGCGACGTTCCACTGGCCGGCGACGTCCTGCGCCGTCTCGAGCAGCTCCTCGGGCCAGTCGGCGTTGAGGTAGTAGACGATCGGTCGCACCTGCCGCTCGGCGAACGGGATCGGCGTGCGGTTCCCGTCCGCGTCCTCGGTCCACGACGCCTGCCACAGGTTGTGGCGGTTGACGTAGCGACGGCGATCCGTCTCGCGCACGCCGTTGTGCTGCTCGTTGTGCAGCCGATCCGTCCAGAAGAAGCCGAACGCCTCGGTGATCTTGCCCTTGTAGTCCGCGATCTCGTACTGCCGCGCCGGGTCGACCCGCAGGAACGAGTTGCGGATCTTGATCAGCGACGTCGAGCACTCCTCGTCCTCCTGGTAGAAGAACCAGCACATCGGGACGGGCGTCGGCCACCACTCGACGTCGAGCGACCCCGGCGTCACCGCGAGCTGGGTTGTCACGTCGAAGTAGGAGTCCTCGAAGACGGGGCGGTCGTCTGGGTTGCCGCCGTTCTCCTGCACGTAGTACGGGACCGAGGCGGCATCGATCTCGTCGTCCCCGTAGAAGGTGAAGTCCGTCACGAGGTTCTGCGACCAGTCGACGCGCAGGAACTCCCGCTCGTACCACGGCCGATCGACCGTGTTCTCCTCGATGACGTTGATCTCCTCGCCGGTCGTCTCGTTGTAGCGGCGGACGATGTCGAACTGGCTCTCGATCGCGAACGCCGCGACGATCGCGCCCATGTACGGGCGTCCGTCCTCGGTCACGGGGACCTCGGCCTCCATGTCGCCGTTGTCCCCGTCGCTGTTCTGGATGAGCTCGTAGCTGCGGTGGGCGTAGAGCGTGTGCTCCTGGATGTCCCACCGGATGCGCTGCATGTTGGGGAACCGCGAGTCGCCGACGATCCCGGGCGTGACGGCCGCCGGGACCTCGACGACGGTGGTCTGGAAGTACCACTCGCCGTCGAGGTAGGTCTTTTCGATCGTGTTCGGCTGGACGCGGTTGATGACCGGGCGCTCCTCGGCGCAGCTCGGAGCCAGGGTGACGACCAGGAGCCCGCCAAGGAGTGCCCGCTTCATCGCTACACCTCCCTCTTGCGAAGAACGACCAGCGCAAGCAGCAGGGTGGCGAACAGCAGCCCCGCGTTCCCCTGTCCCTGCGCTCCGGGGGCGACCGTACAGCAACCGCCGTCGGCCTTCTTGTCGCCGTCCGCGTCGGCGTCCGAGTCGGTGTCGGAGTCGGTGTCGGCGTCCGCGTCCGTGTCGGTGTCCGTGTCGGTATCCGTGTCGGTGTCGGCGTCGGTGTCGGTGTCCGCGTCGCCTGCCAGGGGTCCCGTCGGCCAGCGCTCGGCCTGGTTCGCCGGATCGCCCGCGCCGTTGCGGTCGAGGTCGGCGCCGCTGCCGCCGATGGCGTAGAGCCGCCCATCCGCCACGCCGCCGCCGCCGGGCGTCCGCTCCACGGTCAGGGCGTCGATCTGCCGAACCCAGTCCGTCTCGGTCAGGCACAGCCAGTCGAGCGCGAACCCGTCGGTGTCGTCCACGTCCTGCGGGGAGATGGCGCCGCCCGCGATGCAGGCCTCGCCCTCGAGCACGCCGCCGACCGGGAAGGAACGTCCCTCCGGCAGGCTGGGCAGGTCCGACACGGCTCCGTCCGCGATGTCGTAGCTCTCGGCGCTGCGTGTCCGGACGCCGTCGTAGAAGCCGCCGGCCATCACCACCGTGCCGTCGTCCATCAGGATCGCCGCCATGCCGCTGCGCGACGCCGGGAGTGCCCCGTTCACGCTCCACGAGTCGCCGCCCACGTCGTAGACGTTGACGTCGAGGACGTCGTCGAGGTTGTCGTCCGCGTCGTCCGAGTCCTCCGTGAAGCCGCCGAGGATGACGATCTGGTCGCCGGCCTCGTCGCACACGGCGGAGCCCGCCTGCTGCGGGGCCGGAAGCGGCGCGCCCTCGCTCCAGACGTTCGTCGCGATGTCGTAGATGAGGGTCGTGTCACCCATGACGAAGGTGTCCGGGGTGCCGTCGCCGTCCGTGTCGATGAGCTCCGAGGTGAGCCCGCCGATGACGTACACCTTGCCACCCATGGCGCACCCCATCGCATTGAACCGGCCGTCCGGCAGTGCTTCCAAGGCGTCCGCGCGGGACGTCGTCCACGAGTTCGTCGCGATCTCGTAGCGTGCGAGCAAGTCGCGCGCCTGGTAGTTCGTCCCCACCAGTTCGCGTCCGCCCGCCGTCCAGATCGCCGTGTCGCCCTCCGGGGCGACGACGAGGAGCTCGTTCGCCTGCGGCATCGCACGCACGAGCTGCCAGTCGCCCTGGCTCGCGCGCTGCACGGACGTGAACGTCATGAGGTCGTAGATGCCGCCCGCGCCGTCGATCGTGACCGTGGCCACGTCGCCGTCTCCTTCGACGGCCGCGTCATCGATCGTGACGTTGACCGTCATGGTCGCCTGGTCGTTCGCGACGACGTCGAGGTTGCCGACCGGCTCGGTCACGGTGTTCCACGCGTTGCCCGCGACCGCGATCGTGTAGGTCTGGTCCGTCGCCGTCAGGTTGAAGACCGTGAAGTCGTAGGACAGGACGTCGCTCGCCTGCCCCGCGCCGTGCCGCTCGTGCGGGATCACCGCCGAGTCGGTCGTCGGGTAGGAGAACCGAACCGCCGTGTCCGCCGGAACGCTTCCGTCGACGAGGCAACCCTCGTAGGACAGGCCGGAGAGGCCGTCCGGGCTCTCGACGCCGATCATCCCGTTGCCGCCCTCGGAGTCGTCGGCCTCGAGCACCTGGATCGTGATGTTGTTCGACGTCTCGTGCAGGATCACCTGCGCGGTCATGAGGTCGATCTGCCCGCCGGCCTGCGTGAAGAGCGGGATGTCGGTGAACTGGACGATGAACTCGCGGTCCGGCGCGCTGCCTCGCGTCAAGTAATGGATGGTCCCGCCCTCCTCGGGGTTCCAGTCGCGCACGTAGAAGTAGATCCCGCCGTCGAACTCGTCGTCGACCGGGAGCGGGCACTGGCTCCCGCGGAAGAACTGGTAGTCGCCGAAGTCCGTGAACGTCAGGAACGCGTTCGAGTGGATGTACAGCTCGCTGAATGTCTCGCCGTAGTAGGTGAAGTCGAACCCGATCGGGATCACGCCCGACTGCTGGTCGTCCTCCAGCGGGGGCAGCTCGTCGGCCGCACCGTCCGCCGGGACGTCCACCCACGCCATCGAGACCGGGTCGTAGGTGTATCCGAAGGTGTCCGGTCCGCCAAGGGCACCTGCGTGAGCAAGGGCGGGGACCATGGTCGCCAGAGTCAAAGCCAGGGATGCGAATCGCTTCATCGGGGCTTCTCCTTCCTCGGGTTCGAGCACGGACCTTAGACCCGTCCCCGAACGGGGGGCAAGGGGGGGGAGCTTCACGACCTGTGCCAGGGTCGAGCCGCCAAGAAGACGGTGGAAAACGACGTTCGCCGATCGATCCGGAAGTCAGCGTGCGGCCACGGCGTGCGTGGGTTGACGGGATGGACGCGATCATCGAAGGGCCCGGCGACTGCATCGACGCCGGGATGCTCCCGGCGTATCCTCGATCTGGTCAGACTAGTCAGGGAGGTGCCCGTGACCCGATGGCAGCTGCAAGACGCGAAGGCTCGCCTGAGCGAAGTGGTCGCATCCTCGAAAGAATCGCCACAGGAGATCACGGTGCGCGGCCGACCTGCCGCGGTCGTGCTTTCGAAGGCCGACTACGATCGACTCCGCGGGAAGAAGCCGTCCTTCGTCGATTTCCTCCGAGCCTCGCCCCTCGTCGGCGTCGACCTCGAGATCGAGCGGGACCGGTCGCCGGCGCGCGACCCCTGGCGATGAGCTACCTTCTGGACACGAACGTCGTCTCCGAGCTCGTCCGGCCGAAGCCGAGCGCGCGGGTGCTGGCGTGGTTCGACGAGGTGCCGAGCTCCGCGCTGCACCTGAGCGTGTTGACGCTCGGTGAGATCCGACAAGGCGTCGAGAAGCTCGTCGCTGGTCGGCGCCGGGAGCGTCTCCGCGTCTGGCTGGAGAGCACGTTGCCCGCGTGGCTGGAGGATCGCCTGCTCGCAGTGGATTCTGCCGTCGCGGATCGCTGGGGTCGACTTCTGGCCGAAGCGCGGCGGCCCGTCCCGGCGATCGACGGACTCCTCGCCGCGACGGCGTTGCACAATGGCCTGCGTCTCGTGACGCGGAACGTCGCGGACTTCCGGTTCCCCGGCCTCGAGGTCGTGGATCCGTGGGAGGCCAAATAGAGGATACGGGCGGGGGCGAGGCGTCTTCGGGACCCGCCGCGTTTCGCGCTCTACGCGACGATCAGGCGATCGAACTCGAGTGTCTTTGGATCTAGCCTCCAGGCCGGGGCGCCGCCGTCGAGGAGCATCGCCTCTCCCTTTCGGAAAGATGGGAAAGACGGGCGCCCGGCGAACAGGGCGCCGAGCGCGGTCAGGTCCGGTTCGTGCGCGACGACGGCGATCGCGTCGCCGCGGCCGCGCATCGCGTCGGCCATCGCGCGCGCGGGCACGCCCGGCGAGAGCGACCGCACCGCCTCGACGACCCCCGCGAAGCCGACGGCCTCGGCGAAGATCTCCGCCGTCTGAACGGCGCGCACGAGCGGGCTGCAGACGACCGCGTCCCACTCGATCTCCTTCGATCGGATCGCCCGCCCGATCGCCCGCGCCTGCGTGCGTCCGGCGGCGGAGAGGAAGCGCTCGGCGTCCGTGAGGGAGCCGGTCAGCTCGACCGCATCGGCGTGTCGGACGAGGAGGATCTTCACGAGGGCGATCGTGCCCGATGGGCGGGCCGCCACGCAACCTTTGCCCATCCGGACCGATAACCTTGTCGGACGCGAAAACCCGTGACACGATCGGAGGCGAGATGGAGCAGGCGGCCGACTACGCGAGCGGACTCCTGGCGCTCGTGCGCTATCCCGTGGAGCTGCGGCCCCCGCCAGGCTTCCGGCCCGACGCGCCCGAGACCTGGCCGCGGATCCCCGGTCGCCTCGAATGGGTGGGCGGGAGGCTCCTGCTGATGCCTCCCTGCGGCGACACGCAGCAGACGGTGGCCTTCGACGTGGTGGCGGTCCTGTCCCCGTGGGTACGGGCACACCCCGAGTTCGAGGCCGGGGGAAACGAGGCGGGGATGATGTTCGCGGGCGAAGTCCGCGGCGCCGAGGCTGCGATCTGGCGCCTGGATGCCCTCGGGGATCTGACGGGCGGATACCGCCGGGTGCCGCCGATCCTTGCCGTCGAGGTCACTGGCCAGTATGAGGGCGAGGTCGAGCTTCGCCGAAAGGCTGACTGGTACCTCGAGCACGGCGTGTCCGTCGTTTGGCTCGTCCTGGCCGAGACCGAAGAGGTCCTGGTCCTAGCGATCGGCTCGGAGTATCGACTGCGGTCTGGCGATCGGATCGGGCCTCACGCCGAGCTTCCCGGTCTCGAGCCCGCGGTTGACGACTTCTTCGTCCTCGTCCGCCGACAGCGCGTGCGGTAGCCGTCGCGGGACGCAACCTTTCCCGGGCGCCGCCGATGACCTTGTCGGACACGAAGACCCGGGACACGATCGGAGGCGAGATGGAGCAGGCGGCCGACTACGCGAGCGGACTCCTGGCGCTCGTGCGCTATCCCGTGGAGCTGCGGCCCCCGCCAGGCTTTCGGCCCGACGCGCCCGAGACCTGGCCGCGGATCCCTGGCCGCCTCGAATGGGTGGGCGGGAGACTTCTGCTGATGCCTCTTTGTGGCGACGTCCAGCAGAGCGTTGCAAGCGACGTGACGTTCGTGCTCATGACGTGGGCGCGCGCGCGGACGGAGTTCGTCGTGGGAAGCAACGAGGCCGGCATGATCCTGGAAGGCGACGCGCGAGGAGCCGAGGCGGCCGTCTGGCGCGTCGATTCGCTCGGGGCCCTGACGGGCGGCTTTCGATGGGTCGCCCCGATCCTCGCGGTCGAGGTCACCGGACGCGACGAGGCCGAGGCGGAGCTGCGCGAGAAGGCCGCGTGGTACCTGGCCCGAGGCGTGTCGGTCGTGTGGATCGTCCTGACAGATTCGGCCGAGGTCGTCTGCCTCATGCCCGACGGCGACCTGCGCCTGCGGTCCGGCGAGCGCCTCCCCGCGCACCCGGCACTGCCGGGGCTCGAGCCGATGGTGGACGACTTCTTCTGCCAGGTCCGCAGGCAGCGCGGTCAGTAGCGGTAGCGCAGCCCGATCCTCGCGCGCAGGGGGGCCTGGCGGGCGAGGACGTCGCCGAACTGCGTGGGGGCGGAGGGCGCCAACTCGCGCTGCTCGATCGCGGTCGCGGCCTCGAGATCGAAGAGGTTGAAGATCTCCACGATCGCCTCGATGTCCTGGTGGATCATCGGCTCGAAGCTGTACACGGCCTTGACGTCGACCTGCAGCTGCCACGGATAGCGCAGCTCCGTGTCATCGCCGGGGTCCGTCGGATCGTGCGGATCCTGTCCCCGCGGCGCTCGCCTGTCGCTGAAGCCGCCGAACGCGGGGTTGAAGTAGAGCCGGCTGTACGGCTGCCCGGACAGCAGCGAGATGGACGAGCCGAGCGTGAGCGGTTCGATGACCTGGTAGCTCCCGAACGTCTTGACCGTGTGCGTGCGGTCGTCGGAGAGCGGCCCGTCGAAGAATTTCGATTGGGTCGGGTTGTCGAGGTACAGCGTCGCGAAGCCTTCGTTGACGGTCCCCTCGCTGCGCGCCCAGGTGTACGACGCGAGCAGGTTCCACTTAGGCCCGCTCCGGCGGCCGAAGACCGTCCACGAGAAATGCGACCGCCGGGCCGAATCCGGCGTCTCCAGGTCGAAAACCGTGCGGGCCTCGCCGTTGCGGAAGTCCGTGAAGTCGGTCCCGTCGTCGTTCCAGACGAGGTTCGTCTCGATGTCCTCCCACTGGTGCGTGTACTCGCGGTAGACGACGTCGCCCCCGACCGCCAGGGACGAGACCACCTCGCGCTCGGCGCCGACGTGAAGCTCATGTACGCGAGGCGTGCGGAGCGGATCGGGATTCGTCAGGTCCTCTCCCTCGGGCCCGCGGGGGTGCCCGACCGTGACGCCTTCCTCTCCGCCTCCCGAGAAGCAGTCGAGCGTGTAGCGCTCCTCCTCGGGCAGGACGGAGTCGGCGTCGTACCTGCAGCGCTGCGTCTCGAGCGACCTTCCGGCGAACCCGGCGAGGGCCAGGAATCCGACGTCCACGTACTGGTTGTATCCGCCGCGCACGACCGTCCGGTTGCCCTGCAGCGGACGCCAGGTGAAGTTGATGTGGGGCGTCGCCGTCGTGAACTCCGTCACCGTCGCGCCCTCGAAGTTCGAGGTCTGTCCGTGCTGGATGCCGACGCCCGGCGTGAGGGTGACCGCGTCGTAGAAGCGCGGCGACCAGCCGTCCTGCGCGAAGACCAGGAGCTGGCGGCCCTGGGTCGTCGTCTCGAGCCCGCCGCGGCGGCAGTAGCCCGTGACCGGGTCGAACTCCAGGCAATGCACGGTTCGCGCGAACGGCTCCCCGTCGATCGCCTGGTAGGTCGCGTCGCCCGTCACACGGTCGTACGAAGGATTCGACGCCTGGTTGTACTTGAGTCCATAGCGAAGGGCGTGAGTCCCGAGACCCCGTCCGAGCGCGTGCGTCACGTCGGAGTTGATCGCGAAGAGGTGGCGGACGTCGTGCACGAGGAGGGTGTCGTTCACCGACTCCACGCCCGTCGCAGCGTCGGGGACGTAGCCGGGCGTCTCGAAGTCCTCCGACTGCGGATAGACGTCGAGGACGATCTCGCCCCAGACGATCTGACTTCGCCAGAGCATGTTCGCGCCGAGGCTCTGACGGACCTCGCCCGACAGGTACAGCGTCCGCTGGTCCTGGTGGCGCTCCGCCTCCGGCAGGACCGTCAACGACTGGCGGGTGTTGTCGATCGACGCCGGCGCGCCCTGCACCTGCAAGATGACCTGTGTCGGATCGGCAACCTGGATGTTCAGCTTGCCGAGGTATTGGACCCCGAAGAACCTGCGCGCGGGGTGGCTGGGGAGCAGGCCCGTCGGGTGGTTCGGGATCGACGAGATGTTGTCGTCGAACTGCAGGGACCCGAAGAACCAGATGCGGTCCCGGACGATGGGTCCCGACAGGTTGGCGTTCGCCGAGAGGTTGCGGAACTCCTGGCCGCGCTCCTCGGGGCGCTCCACACTGAGCGCGTCGTCGAGGTAGTAGACGGACAGATCGGTGTGCAACTGGTTCGATCCCGACTCGGTCACCACGTTGATCACTCCGCCGGTCGTGAGCGAGAACTCCGGTCCGTAGCCGGCCGTGAGCACCTCGACACCGGCGATCGCGTCGAAGTTGAAGTTCGTCCCGAAGGTGTGGGTGACCGGGTCGGTGATCGTGATCCCGTCGACGGTGTAGGTGTTGTTGAAGAACGCGCCGCCGCGAACGTTGGGGTTGCTGCCGCCGGAGACTCCGGGGGCTGCCGCCGCGGCCGCCTGGAAGCCTCGTCCGGGCAGGGGGACGGATTCCAGCAGCTCGTCGTCGAGCGTCTCGCCGACCTCCGACGACGTCGTGTCGACCGCGGGTGGGGGCGCGGTGACCACGATCTCCTCCGCGGCGGTCGGGATCTGCATGATCTCGAACAGCTCGACCGCGCGCCCGGCTTGCACGCGGATCCCGCTCTTCGAGATCGGGCCCAGCCCGGTGCGCGACGCCCGCAGCTCGAAGATGCCCGGCGCCAGGTTCAGGAAGATGAAACGGCCGTTGCGGTCGGTCGCGATCACGCGGTCGCCGCCGATCTGGGTGGGCGAGCGCACGACGACCCGGACGTCTGCGAGCGGCAGGCCGTCCTGATCGGCGATCTCGCCGGAGATCGAGCCGGTCTGCGCCTGCGCCCGAGCTCGAAGGGGCAGGAGGATCAGCGTCAGGAAGACGAACGCTCGGGTCAACCGTGTCTCCGCCTGGTCAGGCCGAGCGCGAGAAGGAAGGTGAGGGCGAGGCCCGAGGCGGATCGCCCGCCGTCCGTCACGCGGCACGAGCAGCCGCCGTCGCTCGTCTGTCCGCAGGTCGTGCCCACCGTGGTCGGGCACGGATCGACGCCGTCCTCCACGCCGTCGTGGTCGGAGTCGTCGCAGGCGTCGCCCACGCCGTCCTCGTCGAAGTCCGCCTGATCGGAGTTCGGGATCTCCTCGCAGACGTCGTGCGTGTCGAGGTAGCCGTCCCCGTCCTGATCGGAGGGCAGGCCTGTCGTCGGGTCGGTCGGCTCTTCCACGATGTCGATGCGCTCGACGAGCACCTCTCCGGCGGCGCCCGCCTCGACGGGGACGACGGAGATCGATCCGATCTGCCCGTTCCAGGCCTCGCTCGCCGCGAGCGCGACGGCGATCGTCCGCATCCTTCCGTCCGCGATCACCGGGAAGGTGACGTCGGCGTCCTCGTTGCCGGCGATCACCACGCGTCCCTCGGAGCCCGCCGTGGCCGACATGCGGATCGTGAAGGTGTTGTAGTGCGCGGCCGGGATGCGGATCCGCGCCGCCGGGCTCTCGAGCCGGGGCTCTTCGGATCCGACCTGAAGTCTCAGCGCTCCGTCACCGGTCGCCTGCAGCGTCCCGACACCCGTCCCCGTCCAGCCCTCGAGCACGCGCGGGTCGTCGCAGGCGAGCACGCACGCGGTCCCGCCCGTGAAGGGGCACGACGGCGGAGGGTCGTCCGGCCCGACGCACTCGCGCTCCCACTCCCACCACGGCAGGTCGTCGAGCCCGTCGATCGTCGTCAACGCGCGCCCGAGGAAACGTGTCTGCCGGTAAAAGAAGCGCGTCCACTCGCGTCGCAGCCGGACGACCTTGTCGAAGTCGAGGCGCGCCGGCGGGTTCCCCGGCCCGGCGATGATCACGAACACCTGGGACGTCGTCAGCGGCGCGTCGGGGAAGGCGGGGCTGCGCAGGCCCGTGCCGTCGAGGATGTCCTGGAACGTCAGGTCCAGCCGCGATCCGCGCATCTGCACGCCCGACGAGGTGCCGCTGAAGCGGTCGATGTCCTCCGGGTCCGTGTCGGTGACCTGCGTGACCACGAAGAAGTCGCCGATCGCCTCGGGCGGAAGGAACCCGTACAGGTACAGGTCGAGATCGGAGTAGTGGTACTCGGCGGAGAGAGTCTCGAAGAGGCCGCCGCCGAGATCGCGGATCTTGTTGCCGCCGAGAACGGATCCGCCGTTGTCGAGGAAGAAGCTCCACTCGTTGTTCCGGTCTCCCAGCAGGTCGAGGCAGAAAGCGCCGCTCTCCGCCTGGCAGATCTCGGGAGGCAGATCGAGGCTGAGGCGCGTGCCGAACTCACGCAACACCTCCCGCGACAGCGAGTGCACGTAGCTGAATCGCCCGCCGGTGAAGTTGGGGGCCGTGGGCTCGAGCTGGTTCATGTTGACCCAGCCGGTCAGCTCGTCCCACCCCCCATCTCCCCCCACGGTGTTGCACGCCGAGCCGCCGAGGTTCAGCCCGTCGGCGCCCCGGCACCGCGAGCGGTAGAAGGTCCCCGTGAACTCGATCCCCTGGTAGCCGTCCGTGAAGTAGACGAACGTCCGGTACCAGTCGCCGACGCCCACGAGGCTGCTGAAGTTCCAGACACCGGTGTCGCGCAGATTCTCCCAGTCGTCCCACGGAAGCGCTGGCCCCTCGACGACGGCGACGTCCTCTTCGAAGCCGTTGAGAGGCTGCGCGAAGGAAGAAGATGGGAGAAGCAACAGGCAACAGGCAACAGGCAACAGGCAACGGGCAATGAACGACGGCTCCCCGCGAGCCAAGCGTCGGCGGGCGGGTGCAGCTCCGCTTCTTTTCATTTCCTGTTGCCTGTTGCCTGTTGCCTGTTGCCTGTGGCTTCTCGTTCTACTCATTGCGCCCTCGAATCCGGGTAGAAGCAGTAGCCGAAACTGCACTCGATCTGATGGTCGTCGGGCAGGGCTTCGGTCAGCGGTTCTTCTTCCGAGGTGTCGATCGAGCAGGTGTCGTTGCAGGTGTCGATCTCGGCCTCGTCGACCGGATCGAAGTCGCAGGCCTCGCCCGTCTCGAGCGTCCCGTTTCCGCAGGTCGGGCTCTCGCACGCCAGGACGGGGTCGCCGCCGGAATCGCACAGCTTGAGACACACGCCGGATGGCTCCTCTTCCCAGTTCAGCCTGAAGCAGCGGTATCCCGGCGCCGAGGCGCAGCGTGAGTCGGCGTCGGGATCCGGGTCGTCGTCCGTCAGGTTCCGGTCGCATCCCTCGTAGCAAAAGCCCAGGCAGACGAGCCCTTCGCCCGTGACCCCCGCCTCGGGGTCGCAGCGGCCGTGACTGCCATCGCAGGGGGCGCCGACGCCCACGGGCGGGAGATCGCAGAATCCGGGCAGCGCGGGATCGAGCGGCACCACGGGGTCATGATCCGGGTTGCACTCGAGCGGCTTGAGCTTCTTGAAGGTGCACGGATCGCCGCCGCCCGGCAGATCGCTGCAGCCGGCAGGCACCTCGGCGAGCACGGTGTCGGCGCAGTCCGCGTTCTCGTTGCAGGCCGGGACGACGCCGCGCGCGCCGATTGCGTGGAACCGCTCCGGGTCGAACGAGGAGACGATCGCCGGGTCCACCGCCTCGGCGCGGTCGAAGCCCCCGAAGTCGTAGGTCGGAGGGACCTCGACGCGGCGGACGCGGACGAAGGGCGTGTAGCCCTCCTCGCCGGGACCGCGATCGAGGATCCACGGGGCGTCGTCGCCCGGCAGGAACTCGCCGGAGATCGTCGCGCCGACCTGCAGGGCGCTGCCGGCCGGGATCGACTCGGCGTCGCCGGACAGCGCGGGAAGCCCGCCGGGCACCAGGGCCTCCCCGCCGTCGACCAGCAGGCACGCCGTCCGCATCCCGCGGAACCACAGCGGGATGCGCGGCGTCACGCTGTCGCGCGCGGTCAGCCCCGCAGCCAGCGTGGTCCCGACGTCGACGATCGGGCAGAAGACGAGCTGGCCGGTCCGCTCGAGGTCGAACGACGTTCCGAGGAGCGTCTCGCGCGATTTCACGTCGTCGATCCGGTAGCCCCCCGCCGCGATCGGCGCGCGGCAGATGCCGTCGAGGCAGATCTCGCCGCCCCGGCACTGCGAGGAGACGTCGCACTCCCACTCCTCGCAGAAACCGCGGAAGCAGCGTTGACCGATCGCGCAGTCGCCGTCGCCGGCGCACGGTGGGACGCAGCGTTCGTCCACGCACCGTTCGTCCGCCCCGCAGTGCTCGGAGACGAGCGGTCGGCAAAGCCCGCCCACGCAGCCGGATCCCTCCTCGCAGTCGTCGTCCTCGTTGCACAGGGATTCGACGCACACGCGCTCTCCGGTTCCGGCGCGCGCGCCTCGGGTGAAGCGAACCTCGCTGCAGCCCAGGCCCCCGCCGCCGCAGACTTCGTCCGAGGCGCAGGCGCTGCGGCAGTAGCCAAAGACGCAGGGATCGCCCCCGCAGTCCTCCGACAGGTAGGGATCGGCCGACGGATCGTCCGCGCGGCATCGCGCCTGCGGCTCGTCGAGCCGGCAGGCGGGCAGACGAGCGCGGCCGTCGCCCAGCGCGCTGACCGCGGCCGGATCGACGGAGCCCGACAGATGGACCCGGACGACTTCGAAGATCGGCGAGTAGCCGTCGTGATGGGGAAGGACGTCGACGATCGGCGCCTGACCCACCCAGCGAGACGCGCTGCGGTCCGCCTCCTGCACGATCCCGTGCAGCGGCGTGCCGTCGGCGTCCTCGAAGACCCACATCGGGTGCACGCGCGCGTTCGTGGTGCCCGGATCCGGGAGGTGGACGCCGAAGTCGTACAGCTCGACGAGCCGGCCGCCGAGGAAGCCCTGCTCGGCTTCGATCGTCGCCGGCGAGATCACCCCGACGCCTCCGCCCTCGGGGAACGTGCCGTCCGGGAGCGAGGAGAAGTCGACGACGCCCAGGTCCGCGTCGTACGGCCGCTCCGAGCAGCCCGCGACGATCAGGGTCCAGACCGCAAATCTCATCACGATCCCCCGATGACGGTCAGCACCTGGACGACGACGTTTCCGCGCGTGTCGCGGTCGATCTCGAGCAGGGCTTCGTCGACTCCGCCAAAGGAAGTGATGGTGCCGGGCTCGTAGTCGGCGGGCACCGGCACCGCATACGTCGTGCCGAGCGGCGAGTAGTCGGATTCCGAGGGGAGTGCGCCGACGATCCGGTTGCCGTCGATGGTCTCTTCATCTCCGAAAGCCGACGCGCGGAGCTCGTAGAGGGGCATCGCCACGACCGAGACGACCGTGTCGTCCTCGAGCGGACGGGTACGCGCAGAGAGCAGGGGCAGGCCACCGTCCACGAGCAGGCTCCCGCCGTCGGCCAGGACGCAGCGTCCCTGGCGCTTGCGGTACCAGACGGAGATGACCGGCATCTCGGGGGAGCCCGCCGGGACTTGGAGCGTCGCGTCGTTCGCCACGGGGACGCACGCGACGACGCCCACCGCGAATTGCAGGCCGTAGTCGGCCGCGAAGAGGGTGTCCGCCGACTTGATCGCGTTCGTCTCGTAATCCGAGGGCATGCCGACTGCGACGACCTCCCACAGCCCGCTCGTCGTCGTCGCGGAGAACGCGTCGACGATGGGGTACTGGCTCAGCACGGCGCGGTTGGACGAGTCGAAGAACACGAACATCCGCGGCGGTGCGGCGTGGGCGGAGACGTCGATCTCGTTCGGGTCGATCTCGTCGGGCGTCTCGACGACCGTCAGCTCGCGGCCGACCGGGACGCGCAGCTCCCAGGCGACGACGTCCACGGCCTCGCCACGCGCGTAGCCGGTCTCGGACTCGATCAGCTCTTCGCGCTCGGTCCCGACGAAGGCGGAGTCGTCGATCCAGCCGAGGTCCTCGTCCTCGAGGCCTCCGCAGCCCGAAACCAGTGCGACGACGATCGCCCCTGCTCGTGCCACCGGCCCGACAGTGCCGCTGGCGCGAGGCCAGGTCAACGGGCAGTCACACCGCCCTCGCGAGGCGCTCTTCGAGAGCCGCGGAGAACGTCTCGAGCTTCGTGTGGGTCACGAGGGGTCGGCGGAGGGTCAGGGCGGCGATGGAGATCACGACCGCGACGAGCTTGGACGTGAGCAGGTAGTGGACGACCTCGTACTGCGCGCGCTTGTCGGATGCGAGGCGCAGGAGCTTGTCGCGCGCCTCGGCGTCGTACGCGGTCATCCGGGACCAGTCGTGGAAGACGGCCACCCGGACGCCCTGGTCGAACAGGGGCTCGACGATCGACTGGTAGAACGCGACGGCCGCGAGGTCCGCGCGTCCCACGAGGCGCGTGACGAGAACCCCCGGGGCCGGCCGCCAGATCAGGCCGTGGCCCCGCGGTCCGCGGAAGCTCTGCGCCAGGGACTCGTCCCAGTCCACCCGGGGCAGAGTACCGCTAGTATCTCGGCCGCACATGGCAACCCTCCTTCCCACGACCATGGTCGGCTCCTATCCGCGTCCCGCGTGGTTCGGGTGGCAGCTCGCGGGGCGCGACGTGCGGGAGGCGTTCAAGGACATCCGGCACGCGGAGGCGTTCGACGACGCCGTGCGGACCGTGATCCGGGATCAGGAGATCGCGGGGCTCGACGTGCTCACGGACGGGCAGATGTGGTTCGACGACACGTCGATGGGGATCGGATCGTTCCTCTGGTACTGGTTCGAACGGATCCGCGGGTTCGATCCGGCCAAGCTCCCTCACCCCGCGCGTGGACGGGCGAAGGGGACGGACGAGTTCGGGCTCGACGAGGCGGGGGGCGTGGCGGTCGTGGGGCCCATCGAGCGCGGGCCATGCCGACTCGCGGACCTCTACCGGATCGCGAAGCGCAGCACGGACCGACCGATCAAGGCGTGCGTCGGGGCCGGGCCGGTGCAACTCTCGACACTCGCGCATTTCGTGTCGGGTCCCGTCAAGGACCGCTACGAGCTGTCGCGCGCGCTCGCGGACGTGTTCCGCGCGGAGATCGCAGACCTCGTGGCCGCGGGGTGCACCTACGTCCAGCTCGAGGACCTCGGGGCGTGGATCCCGAACCTCTCGGGCGAGAAGGACTTCGCCTGGGTCGCCGAGACCGTGAACCGGACGCTCGAAGGGTGCCCCGTGCGCACCGGCTGGCACTTCTGCCTCGGCAACGCCTGGGGGAACACGCTCAAGGGCATGACCGCCGGCGGGTACGGACGCGTTCTCGGCCGTTATCTCGACGTCGGGGTCGACGAGTTCGTCCTCGACTTCGCGTGCCGCGAGATGAAGGACATCGAGTGCCTGAAGGACCTGCCGCCGTCGAAGAGCGTCGCCGTCGGCGTCATCGACGTGCGTTCGCTGGAGATCGAGGAGCCCGAGCAGGTCGCCGAGCGCGTCCGCAAGGTGCTGCGCCTCGTCCCCCCCGAGCGCGTCTCGCTGACGACCGACTGCGGGATGAAGCAGCTCCCTCGTCCGGTCGCGTTTCAGAAGCTGCGCGCGCTGACCGCGGGCGCGCGGATCGTCCGGGCAGAGCTGGGCGGCTCCCCATGAAGAAGGAAGACGCGGAGCAGGCGCTCGCGCTCATCCGGACGGTCATCTCGCGGACGCGCGACGACACGGTCCTCGAGAACTGGGGGCTCGTGTGGATCCTGCACGGGATCACCAACGCGATCGCGTTCGGGGGGACGAATGCGCTGTACCTCGCGGGCGTCGAGTCCGTGCCGCTCTACCTCGGGCTCTGGGGCGTGATCTTGACGCTCAACCTCGGGCTCATCTTCTTCCTGCGAAAGCCCACCGGCGGCGTGCTCACGTTCGTCGAGAAGCAGATCTGGTCGACGTGGATGACGTTCGTCGTCGCTTCGTTCCTCACGGCCGCGATCAACCATCTGCTCGGGCAGCCGGTCTTCTACCTGGGGCCCGTCCTCGCCGTGCTCTCGGCGGTGGCCTTCGGGACGATGGGGCACCTGATGAGCCGGCGCTTCTACTGGTTCGCCGGCTTGCACGCCGCAGTCGCCCTCGCCATGGCCGCGATGCAGCGATACCAGTTCTTCCTGCTCGGCGCAGCGTGGGCCGTCTCGCTGATTGTCCCGGGGATCGCGCTCCACCGGGATCGCCTGGCCCGCGGCAAGTCCGGCGGCGGTCCGGAGATCCTCTGAGCCCGCGTCAGGAGAGGTCCGCGTGCGATCTCCGGAGCCCGTCGAAAGGCGCGCGCGAGAGCGCGCAACCTCACGGGCCTACGACCCGCGCCTCGCTCGTGCGGGGATCCGTACGCGAGGTCGGGTCGTGAGCCCGCGTCAGGAGAGGTCCGCGTGC